>Ga0182736_1000053_pt1 | contig 228740 bp, 216 predicted proteins | sample eDN5th30CKraftBY_FD_128882 | JGI IMG/M metagenome (GOLD analysis project Ga0182736, IMG submission 128882) | Enriched backyard soil microbial communities from Emeryville, California, USA - eDNA 5th pass 30_C Kraft BY (version 2) (version 2) | ecosystem: Environmental > Terrestrial > Soil >...
ACTCCATGTCGATCACTCCGCTGTCCCCCGCGCATGCCGCGTGAGACGTGGTGAAACATGGGTCACTTCTCGATGGAAAAATCCGTGCCTACCGGGTCAACTCTCAATGGAAATCAACACCGCCATTGCTCGAAGCACAAAAGCGCCTATCGTCGACATGGCGATCCGGTTCAGCGCGGCGTCACAAAGGCCGAACTAGCCGAATACCGCGAACTTGTATCTCGTCGCATGCAGCAGAACCCAGACAGCCCAGTTTGGCCGGGTTGCGAGGCGAACTGGCTTGCTATGGCCGATCACGCCCATGCTGTGCTTGAAGGCTTCTTGTCAGGTCGCCCAGGGTTCCGCCATGAGCGGATCGCGGCTCAGGAGACAGCCAGGCTGGCAATAGCCGTTGAGGCGAGCAAGGTCGCCGAGACTATTCTGGCCATGTTCATCATGCTGGAACTCCAACCTAGCCGCTTTCGCTCCGACCGAGCTTTCCGGGCGCAGATGGTCCGGAGGGTCCGAGGTTTGACCGACCTCAATGTGGGCAGGTGGGCAGATTCCAAGTCCGGCCGGACCAAGTTGGCCTACAGCGAGCTGCCACCTAAGGCCACTGCCGTAATGGGTCTCTGGCTTGCCAAAGCAATCGGCGGGGTTGGCGTCCATCTCGGACGAATGGAAAGGAGTCAATTGGAACAAGATCAACAGAGAAGAGAAACATTGCGAGCGGCTCTGGCGGAGTTGCATTGATGGAGACCACAGGCACGGTCAACGATACCCGCAGCCTATCCGGGCTGGCTCTCGGCCGAACTTACGTTGAGGAGGTATTCAACCGATCCACCGGTGAAATGGAGACGGTAAGCCTCGGCCAATGGGTCACGGTAACCGAATTCGGACAGTTGCGCGGAATGGGACCCCGCAAGGTCAGGACAATCCTGAGGCATTTGGACTTTCTTGCCGTAGAGGGTGGCGGCCAGTATCAGCGCCACCGCATCACACGCTGGGCTGTGGAGCGAGGCTTTGGGAAGCGGATCGAGCGGTCGAGCCGCGTCCAGCACCCTTTCGACGTCATCAGTCCCGAGGGGAGAAGGTGGCTTGAAGAGAAGTGGTCTGGCGCGGTCCTGGCCGTTGACGAGCAACTGACGGCGCCTCTGAAACTGGCTGGCGAGGCCCTTACCACATTCCAGGTGGCTAGAAACCGAAAGCTCGACGTTCAGGAAGCGGCGACCTGGTTGATCGATCACTTCAATAGCCTGACGCACGAGGAGATCGCCAGGATCCTGGACGTCACGCGGCAACTCGTCTGTCGCTATGCCAACATACGATCAAAACAGTTGAGGGAGAAAGATGAGATGAAGCGGAGATGTTTACCAAGCACGCGCACGGCTGTTGACCTCAACCGTGACGAACTTGATGTGTCGAGGCAAATAACAGAAGACCGCAACTGCCTCGTAGAAAACACCGACCCCACGCTCTGACGGGGCAAAGGCCCGCGAAGTCCAGGTGTCTTGGAGGCCGCTTGTCTCCAAATGCGCTGCCACGAGCAGTAGGAGCCTGCCGGGCTTCGCAAGCCTGCAGGACAATAATTCTCCAATCGTCAACGCCACTGATCACCGCGCCAGGAGCTCTGCGCCGGAAAGACCAACTGCATTCACAGCACACCCCAGCGCACGGCGCTGCGGGCAAGTCAATCACCTAAGGAAACAAGCATGACAACGAATTCCACCCAGAACAACATCATCTGCGGCCCTTGGGGAGCGATTGTTCAACGCAAGCGCCGGGGCAACATGTCCCGTGCCGAGCGTCAGATCGTCGATGCGTTCATCCACTGGCTCGCCGGCACGCTGGCCTTTCTGTCCAATACGGGCCGAGAGTTCCTGCGAGAGACCGAAGCCAGGGCGGGCAGTGCCGAGGGCGAACTGATCACGACGGACTTCGACCACTACTTGACGAACGTGAAGGAGGAGACCAAGGCCGGATTGCTGGTCGTGCGGGCGCGGCGGGTCAACCTCGTCGCCAACATGCCGGCAGTTCCGGAGGTCTGGCCTGAGAACTTCGACGTCGCATTCGCGCGGAGCGTTATGGCGTCACTCCTGCAGCGGTGAGGCATATATAGTCGGGCGGCGGTGGCGCCAGGTGCGCCATCGTCTACTCCGACTTGGTGCATCTCCGTCGCCAGGTGACCGGTCGATATAGGCCCTCTCGCGCTGCGATGCGGCGCTTCATCAGTGTGTCGTGATCGCGATAGCTGTGAGCCTTCCCGAGATCAGGCCGCCGTCACGTGTGCTTGCGCTATCAGATCATCTAGGAATTCGGAACCGGGAGCCACTCCAGATATGAATAGGCGGTCCCTGGCACGTGTCGCTGCCACATAGAGAAGCTGGCGTTCTGTAGCGATGACCTCGTCAAGTTCGAATTCGTCGGCGACATCAGCAACGCGGGATGCCAGCGGCAGGACACTCTCATCGCACGCGACAATCGCTACCGCGCGGAATTCCAGACCCTTGGCGAGATGCATCTCGCCTATCAGAGCTACGTCATCGTCGGATGGCTTCTGCGCTGCCACGGTCCGGAAGGGCAAGCCAGCGGCTTCCGCAATGGCGCGCGCGCGGTCGAGAAGGTCCGCGGCGCGAACAAAGATCGCCATCTGTCGGGGAGCGATGCCGTCGGCCCGCGCCGACTCTATGAAGGCAACGGCAGCGTCGCGCTCGGACTCCTCGCTGCTAGCGATCACCACGACTGGCTGCAGGCCTTCGAAAACAGAGACCGTGCCTCTGCGGTCGTCCTCCAGCCCGTCAACGTCGCGGATCGTTTTGGGCAGGAGACGGTCTGCCGCCGCGCGGATCTGGTGCGAAGTCCGATAATTGACTTTGAGCGTGAACGAGCGCCCCCGCACATCGATGCCGAGTCCCTTCCACGAGAAGGGCTGCTGGAAGATGCGCTGGCCGACATCGCCCGCAAAGAACAGCCCGTCGGCGCCGCTCGGCGTTATCGCCGAGAGGAAGCGCAATTCCGGAACGCCGAGATCCTGGGCCTCGTCGACCACGATATGCGTGAAGGGCTTCTCCGAACGCGGCCCATAAAACGCCGTCACGGCCGCGAAGATCGAAGCTGGCGTTAGGAGCGCACGCTGCCGCAAGGCTTCCAGAACCCGCGAGAAGATCTGCCACAGCGCCTCGCGCTGCTTCTGGCCGAGCCGGTTCTTGCGGCCCATGCGCGGAACGTCCGCGTAGGACTGGGCGTCGCCGATCTGCCAGGCGTCGATCACATTCGACCACTCCGACTGGAGGAAGCGAGGGGAGAACTCCGCAAGGCCGACATCCCGGGCCGCCTTCTGGATCAGCCCGCGAACGAGATCGCGGTCGGCGATATGCCCCTTTCGGCCCGTACTGAGTGCATACAGTTCCTCCGCTATCCGTTGAAAGGACGCGACCGTAACGCGGCTTTCGAGATCGCCGCGGGCGCCGCAAAGGATGCCGAGCTTCTGCCGGAGGGCGACGGCCAGTGGATCAGAGAACGTTGTCAGCATGACGCGCGCGTTCGCATCGCGGCGCAGCAGGCGCATCACGCGATGGAGCGCGACCACCGTCTTACCGGTGCCCGCCGATCCGGCGACCCGCACGGGGCCGGAGTAATCGCGTTCGACGACGCCACGCTGCAACGGATGCAGGAAGACCGCCCATCTCTCGAACGGCGCATCAAGCGCGGCCTGCAATTCCTCGGCTCCCTCCAGTATGCGAAAGCGCCGCATCGAGTCCGGATGCGCCAGAGGATCGGCGACCGGTGCCGCTGCTGGCTTCAGGATGCCGGTTGCCGCGTATTCGAGCAGTGCCTCGGCTGCCTCCTGCGGCAGATGGGCGGCCAGCGCGAAGAACGAATCCTCGCTCGCCTCCGCAATGTCGGCCACCCAGTCCGGCGGCACGCCGACCGACAGCAGTTCGTCGGCACCGAGCCTTGCGAACAGGGGCGGTGCCGGAGCGCCGTCTCGCGCTGGCCCGGTACCAAAGGGCAGGTCGGCCTGCGCCGGCTCACCGGGTAGTGCTACCGGCTCGACCCTCTCGCGGACCTCGACGATCTGCACCGCGCCGGTCTTCGGATGGGTCTCGATCCGCCGCCGCTCGGCCCATCTGTACGCCTCGTCGTGGTGGTCGACATAAGCGAGCATCAAGCTGTCGCCGCTCTTGTGGACGATGATGCGGATGTCGCGAGATACGCGAACCGACCAGAAGTTGGGATCCTTCGACTTGTCGATGCGGTGGAACTGCAGCCCCGGCTGATCGGGCTGTGCCTGCAGATCGAACGCCGTCAGCTTCGCCTGCTTCTGCTCGTCGTTGGAAAGACGAGCGAGAGAGGTGGTGAAACTGTCGGCGAGGATGGTGGGCATGTCACAGCCCGACCGCAGCCGCGGGGTCCAGTTGGAGTTTGTTCAGCTTCATACGGATGAGCCTCTCTCGCTCTGATATGAATCTCGGCATCATCAAGATCGTTTGCAGGTTTTCGCCGTCCGGAATGCTGTGCCTGCCCATGAAGCCCGCATCCCTGGTTCTAATCCAGCTGCTAAACTGCTGTGCATTCTTCTCAAGGTTTTCTGCTGCAGAAAGCAACTCGAGGTTACCGAAGCAGTTCTCCAATCGTTGAAGTTCCTCAATCTTGGTTTGTGGAATGTTTTGGCCCATCAGTGCATTGCGGGACAGAATAGCTTGGGGAAATATATGGTCAACATGGTGGGGGGTCTTTCCCCAGCGATGCTCATCGTAGAGCAACGTAAGTGCTAGGAAAGTCAACTTTTGTCCGTAGCGCAAAGCGAGAACATCAGACACGGTGCTGTCGTCAAAAGCCGATGATCGTCGCAAATGCCTCGACAGCTCGGCGTTCAGCTCCAGAAATGGAAAGTCGCTTCCTGGTTTTGCTTTTTCAATGACACGTCGAGTGACCGTGATCGTCCCATCAGAGGCGCCGCCAAAAACTGTGTTGAGCAAGGCTGCGATGACCCAACGTCTGATTCGTTCTGCGTTTATGACGTTAAAAGGCGTATCTTGAGATAGAAGGTCATGGCCAGTCAAATGAATATAGTGAGCAATAGGAAGGGTGGCATTCAGGGACGAAATATTAGTGTCATCAAGACCAAATGTATTTAGGAGTGCGAAGGTGCTACGAAGCGTCTTCTTGATTTTTGACCAGGCCGCTTGCATCGCGTCGATATTTTGAAGTGTCAGGTTTCTCACCTGATATTGATGATTTAGGCCGGAAAGAAGCAAGGCGGCCTTAATGACGTAGTCGCGAGTAATGGCGTTTCGCCGGAAACCTTCTTGATTTATCTCATGAACAACATTGACAATTTCCTCTCGCGCAGAAAATTCACTCCAGCGAGAGGATATCATCGACATCATCAGGTCGGACTTGCTGAGCTTTGTTCCTGCGTCGTTCGCCCTTACAAAAATACGTAATACGCGATCATACTCCTGCAGTTGCTCGGTATAGAAGCAGACCGATTGGTCTGTCCAAACCATCCTGTGCAACCGGTCGATGTTGCGCGAGGCGATGTCCCGCTCAGCTTTCGGCGCGTCATGGCGCAGCAGCGAGAGCTTCTTCGATTTGAAATCGTTCAGCGATTCATGGTCGCGATGTTCGAGAATTTCTCCGACCCTGATCCACAATTGTCCCGGCAATTGCGGCGGGGCGGTTTCAAAAAACTCGAATGCAAACAATTCCTCGTCATGCTCTTCGTCATCCTCGTCGAAGATGTTGTCGGGCTCGCGGATCAAATCGAGATAGAGTTTCTTGGTCTTCCAGGCGTCGGCGCTTGATGATTTCTTGTGCTTCACTTTTTCCGTGAACGATCCGCGCAGTCCGATCAGGAGAGAAGTGAGGCGCTGCTGCCCGTCAAGAACCAACGTGGCGTCGAGGCCGTCGAGATTTGCATGTTCGTTGTGGATCTCTCCCTGGCGGAAATTCTCGGCGAAACGATAAGTCTGCCAATTATGCTTGTTGTCTGCGGAGACATCCCAAAACAGGAAAGAGCTTATCGGGAATCCCTTCATCAACGAATCGAATAGCCTGACGATCTGTTCCGAATTCCAGACGTAAGGCCTTTGGATCGCCGGTAGGAAATACCGGATATTGATGTTCATAACCGTTTCGGCGACGGTGGCTGCAGAATATGGCATCAAACGCCTCGGCTACAGAGAAGGATTGAGGAAGTCCGACAGGGTTCTTCCGGACTTGATGTCGATCCACAATTGCGGACCGCTTGCATTGCCGTCCTTAATGATGCCGGCAGCACGGCTGGCGCTGGTGAATTCCTGATCTCGTACGAAGACCAGTAGGCGTCCGTGGTCAACGAGGACGCCTTGTCTCACAAGTCGTTCCCGTTCCTCGCGATCACGCTTCTTGGTTGCCGAGCTGTCTTTAATTGCGGTTGAGCCTGCGAGAACAAGGAAGCCCCGGTTGGCCAGAACGTGGCCATACGCCTCCGCGCCATGCGGACGATATCGGAAGGTCAGATGTAAGAGCATCTCATCTATACGTGCTATCATCCTCTCCCCCCTAAACTCCAAAAACCTTCAGAACCTCATCGCCGAAGTGGTTGATCACCTTGACCGCGATCCTCCCCGTGCTGGGCCGCGGGAACGGCCGTGAGACGTCCGAGTAGAGCGTCGCCCAGGCTTCTTCGTCGATCTCCGCCTTAAGCGCGGTCTTCAGCGATTTGTAGGGGTCGTTCGCGCCGAGGAAATAGGCGTGGCGGACGAAGAAGCTTTCTTCGTTGTAGTCGGTGTCGATGAACCAGGCTGCGATGCCCTTGACGTCGTCGGAGCGGATTTCGCCCGTCGAGGGATCGAAGATGTCGACGCCGTTGACCTTCACCTGCAACTGGCCGTCCGACGTCTCGATCAGGTCGACATCCGGCTCGCCGAACACGACGAAGAGATTGCCTTTGCCGGTGTTCTTCAGGTCCTCGGCCATGTGCAGGTCGGGGTTCATGCGCGCCTTGAGGATCGGCAGCGGGCCGAGCCGGGTCAGGTCGCTCGCCTGGGCCTCGAAGTTGAAGGCGCAGGCGATCAGCGTGTCGAAGCGGGCATCGGAGGCCTCGCGGGCCGCGGCGGTGATCTGGCTGCGCGTCAGCGTGCCGAATTCGGGGCCGATCAATATGCCGGCGCGCTTCTCGCGGCCGTCGCCGTCGAGATAGCGGCCCTCGGCTGCCAGCCAGTTGCCCGGCCAGGGCTCGACGGCGGAAAAGCGGATCGTGTCGCGCTTCTCGAGGCTGTGCACGCCGGCGGAGCGGAGGTGATCGAGCACCATGGCGCCGAAATCCGCCTCCGGTACGTTCTTCGGCCCCGGCTGCATCGCGCCCGAAAGCGCGGCAAGCTCGCCACTGAGCGTATCGTCCAGCGCGGTGACGACGCGGTGCGGCGACAGGCTCTCGACGGTGAACGGACCGGCGACGCGGACGCGGCCCTTGTCCTCATAGGGCCGGTCATAGAGCAGTTCGACATCGGCGGCGCGGGCGATCGAGGCGTCGATCTCCTTCTGCCTGGAGATGCGGGCCTCCCACCAGGCGGCATGCAGGCGGATCGCCTCCTCGTCGGTCCAAGGGTCGTAGGGTTCGTCCGGCAGTTCGTCCAGCGTCAGGAACTGGCCTCGGATGCGATTGATGTCGTCCAGCGCCCTCTGCCTGGCTTCCAGTGGCAGCGACGTATCACTTGCATTCTTGAAGGCGGCCGTGGCCAACGTCGACCAAGGCGTTCCGGCAATGCGGGGGATTTCCCATTCTTCCCAGTTCGCCTTCCGGCTCTCGTTCAGCGCCAGCCGCAACGGCTCCAGCGTCTGCTGCCAGGTCTCCCAGATGACGTCGATCTCGGCATTGTTGGCGATGGATTTCAGCGTGATGTGCGGAGCGCGCTCATAGACCAAGCCCTGGCGGATATCGCCTGAGGTCGGCCCCTGCGGCTGGATCTTTCCGGATACCTTCTGCTCCTGCGCCCGGCCCTCGGCGCTGTCGGCGAGGAGATAGAAGGGATAGCGCGCCGCCATCAGCCGCGTCCGCGCCAAAGCGAGCGCGACGCGCGAGGTGTCGATGGTAATCCAACGCCGCCCCCATTGCTCGGCGACGGCCGCCGTCGTGCCGGAGCCGCAGGTCGGATCGAGGACGAGATCGCCGGGGTCAGTGGTCATGAGGACGCAGCGCTCGATGACCTTCTTGCCCGTTTGTACGACGTATAGCTTATCGTCCGTAAAACTACCAGTACCAGTATCGGTCCAGACGTTTGTGTATGGAATCCTTGGATAATCCAGTAAATAGCGTACAAATTGTATGGTGCCTGATGAAGTTTCCCAGAGTCGATCTCCCTTAGCCAAGCGGCTAAGGCCTACGCGATCAGTCGCAAAGGTTCGCCGACCGGGATGATAGTTCGTCCCATTGTGCAGAAATGATCGAACGTCGTTCTCGCCAGCCGGTCTCGCACTTGTGAGGTTGTCAGGGCGAAAAACTCTAGTTTCTGGGTCCAGCCGAGCTCGATCGTCAATCTCTTCTTTCGACAGCCGTCTGCTGGTCCCATCAGATTTTCGGCCTAGCGTGTACACTGCGTCTGTTGAGCCGCCTTCGGCTTTGTCGAAAGTCAGAGGACGAAACTTCAGTGCGTCAGCCTTACGTGAATACCAAATTAAGTAGTTTATTGCTTCCGATAGGCCTTTACCTCCGCGTCCGGTGGTTGTTCGGAACGCGATCTGGCCAACTCTGTTCTCCTCTCCAAAGACCTCATCCATCACCGCCCGCACGCGATGGACATTCTCATCGCCGATCTGCACGAAGATGCTCCCGCTCTCGGCTAGCAACTCGCGCGCGACCATCAGCCGGTCGCGCAAATAGGTCAGATAGGAGTGGATGCCGTCCTTCCAGGTGTCGCGGAAGGCCTTCACCTGTTCCGGCTCGCGCGAAACATCCTCGGCCTTGCCGTCCTTGACGTCGCGCGACAGGGTCGAGACCTGCCAGTTCGAGTTGAACTTGATGCCATAGGGCGGGTCGAAATAGATGCATTGCACCTTGCCGCGCATCGCCTCGCGCTCGGCCAGGCTCGCCATCACCTGCAGGCTGTCGCCGAGGATAAAGCGGTTGGTCCAGTGCTGGGGATGGCGATAGAATTCGGCCCGCGCCTCCGGATCGGCGATGCCGTTGAAATCGGCGAAGAGGTCCGGCGCGTCGCTCTCTGCCTCGCGGCGCGCATCCGAGCGGCGCTTCAGATCGTCGATGATCGCCTTCGGATGCACCTTCTCCTGCACATAGATCGGCGGCGCGTTGACGACGAGGTCGGACCAGTCCTGGTTGTCCTTGCCGCGCCAGACGAGCTGCGCATCGCCGATCTCGATCTCGCCGGTCTCGGCCAGCTGGCGCATCTGCGCCTTGGTGATCTTGATCTTCACGCCGTTCCAGACGATCTGCGGATCGAGATCGCCGTCGCGCGCCCGCGTCTCGCCCTTTGCGAGCGGCCGCGGGCGCGGCATGGTCATCGCGCGCTCCCCCTCGCCGAGAAGCTCCTCCTGCTGCTCGAACAGCGACGCCATCTCGGCGGTCGGATTGTTGATCCGACGCGCCGCGTCATGCTTGAGAGCGTCGATCTCGCGGGGGGATTTGGCCATTATTTGGCGCCTCTTGCCTTCTTCGCTTCCGCGATAAGTTTGTCGAATTCAGGCTTGGCCCGGTGCAGCGCGTCCAAGGCGTCGTGCAGCGGGGTGAGCGCGTCTTCGATCCTCTCTTCCCGGACGGCGGTCGCGAGTTCGTCAACCGAGATGCGGACGGGCAGGTAGAGGCTCGGAGCGTCGTCGAGTTCGAAGTCCATGCCCAGAAGCGGATTGCCGTTCGCCTTCAGGAACTTCTTCCAACCGACCTTGGGCACCTCTTCCTGCATGAACCGGAAGCCGGCCGTGCCCTCACCCTCGCCACAGAGCCGGGTAAGCCAGAAATAGTCCCGATTGGGGGCAGGGTGGCCGTCATCGCCATCGCCGAAATCGAGCGCAAACCAGCGAACCCATGTGCCGTTCGGCTTCCATTCCGGCGGGCCGAGACTGATATCCCAATCGTCGTTCCAGGTGCCGTCAGGTGGCGGCCAGCCGTGCACCCGAATCCACTCGCGAGCGAGTTCGTCCATCGCGTTGCCGACATTCTCAGATATTGCATCGAGCGGCCTAGCCGCGTCATCAAGATCGGCGAGGCGCCGGACCAGCATTTCATCGAGTTCATTGGCGATCATGAGATGCCCTCAGTGCAGCCGGCGGACATAGTCGGCGAATTGAACAAGGAGCTGTCCTTGCAGGCTTTGGCGGTGGTCGCCTGTCGGAACGGCGGCCCGGATGGCAGCCGCGATGTCCTTCCAGGTCAGCGGGATGGTGCGCCCGTCCGGCACCGCTCCGTCCGAGGCGGTGAGATAGAGAACCCGTCCATGGGTCTTTCCCGCCGCTTTGACCTTGGCGTCGACCAGCCTGTTGTAGCGCTCGATCTGCTCGTGCCCTTCCGGCGCATCGATCTTGCACTCAACGAACAGCACGCAATTTTCACCGACGATCGAGATGTCGACGCGGTCATCGGGGACGCCGAAGGCGGAGAATTCTCGCCGGACGAAATAGCGCTGCCCCAGGACAAGTCCGTCGAGGAGGGCTGCGTTCCCCGCATCCGTCAGTCGCTCGATAAGGGAGGTCGTCACGGCGTCGCCAAGGCCGTGGCTTCCGCGACGATCCAGCACCCAAGCCAGCACAGCGGCGATTCGCACTTCGTCGCGCTTGAGCCCGGCGATGCCCCACACATTGAGCGGTGCGGTGGCGCCCCGAGTGGTCCGGCGTTTTTCGGCGTACGCTTCGACGAACTCTGTAACCGTCGCTCTCGGCTGCCAGTCCCGTGAGGGCCTTGGCTTGCTGCCTTGTCGTGCCTCGCGCAGCGCTGCGAATACAGCGGCAAGCGTCGAGATTTGGGCTTCGTTTCGGGGCGGGGTCACGCGAAGGGACTTGCTCATGCCGGCACCGCCTCTGCGCTGGCCCTGCGGAGCCGGTCGACGAGGCAGCCGTAGGTCTCCTCAATCTCGAACGCATCGCGGAACTCTGCAAAGCCCCATCGCCCGAATGTCTTGAGATTATTCACGCCCGGCACCCAGAGGGTCGCCATCGTCTCGGCCTTCAACTGCGCGTCGAGGCCGCGAAAGCCCTTGATTTCGACGACGAGGTTCAGCGGATCGTCCGCGCCATGGCCATCGTCGATCCGGACGATGAAGTCCGGCAGATAGCGGCGCGGGACTGAGCCGGAGAGATAGGGCACCTCAAAGCCGAGCGCCTGGTTCTTAACATAGGCCAGGGTCGCCGGATGAGTTTCGACAACGCGGGCGAACTCCGCCTCCCAGTCGCTATCGCAGACGACATAGTTGATGTGCGACTTGTCCGGGGCCGTCCGCCAGAGATTGGCCTTCGTGGTGTTGAAGACGACGAAATCGGTCGAGCCGCGCGGATTATACGGGTCGAGGATCGCTTTGACGACCGGCGCTCCATCGGCACTCGCCTCACGCACGATGCCGGCATAGATGAGCTGCGCCGCTTTCTCCGCGATCTCGGCATAGGTGAGCATGCCGAGCTTCGTGCCGCCGCTCAAAACGACATGATCGCGCAGCCAGCGCCGCGTGATCGGCTGCAGCTGGTTGTAGAGATGGTAGGGCGGATCCTGGTCGCCCTCGCGAAAATAGAGTTCAACCAGCCGTTTGGTGAGATGAAAGGCGACTGTGTTCGGCCGCATGTCGTCCAGCGCATCGGGCGAAATGTCGTGGCCGAGGCCGACCAGCCCTTCGAGCCGTGTCGTGCATGGACCAACCAGCTCCGGCGTGACGCGCAAGGTCGAATCCTCGTTGAAGATCGCCGCGATTCGGTCGGGCGGCAGTTCTGTGCGATAACCGGCGACGCGCGGGAAGCGGATCGCCAGCCGCTCCCGGCCCTTGACCGCGTGAACACGGGTAATCGGTTTCGGCGGGGTGCGGACGACCTTCTGTGGTTCCGTCGCGAAGTCGAAGGGGATCCCCAGGATGTCGGCATATTCGGTATTGAACAGGCCGTCCGCATTCAGCTCATAGGACTGTCGGCGAAGGCCGCGACCGATCACTTGCTCGCACAGAAGCTGCGTGCCGAAGGCGCGAACGCCGAGGATGTGGGTGACCGTATTGGCGTCCCAGCCCTCGGTCAGCATCGAGACGGAGACCACACAGCGGATCTGCTCGCCGAGGCGGCCCTTCTGGCCGACCGTGTTCATTACCTCGCGCAGCAATTCGCTGTCGGATATTTCGCCTGCTGCCGCACCCTCGCGCTCCTGCTTCTCGCGGCGGAAGAGGGCGATCTCCGTTTCGGCCATCGCGCGGAACGTCGGGTCGAGGGCATTGCCGGATTCGATCTGCTCGGAATCGATGAGGAGGGCATTCATGCGCGGCAGCGGATTGCCGTATTCGTCGAAATTGCGGAAGAGTTCGAGGTGGCCGCGATGGATCAACTGCGCCGCGCCTTCACGCTCGCGCTGCCAGCCGGAGATCCACTCGAAGACAAGTTTCGAGCTGGCCGTGTTGTTGCAGACGACGATGAAGACCGGCGGCACGCCGATGCCGGCACGCTCCCATGCCTCATATTCGAGCTTGTAATGGCTGTAGAGCGAAAGAAGTGCGGTCTGCAGTTCCGCCGGCATAGAGAGCGGATCGAGTTCGCCGGATTTGGCGGCACCCTTCTTCGGCATGCGCTTGCCGATATGATCCCAGAGATTGCGATAGACCGGCGCCTCGACATTCACGGCATTGTCTGCCACCGGCACGCGCGGCAGCTTGACGATGCCGCACTCGATGGCATCGACGAGCGAGAAATCGGAAACAACCCAGGGGAACAGCGTTCCCTCGTCATAGCCCGAACCGCGGAGGAAAAAGGGCGTCGCCGAGAGATCATAGAGGGCGCGGATGCCGACCTTGCGCTTCAACGCTTCAAGGCCGGAGATCCAGAGACGAGCCGCTTCGTTGTTCTTCTTGGCCTCCTCCTTGTCCTCGCCTTTCGCCTCGGCCTCCTCGTCCGTTCCAGGGCGCTCGCGATAGCAGTGGTGCGCCTCATCATTGATGACGACGATGTTCTTGAGTGGCAGAAGCTCGCCGCAGGCGCGCTGCAGCATCTCCCCCTCGGTCTCCTGCTTCTCGATGGGGGCGCCCGTGCGGCCCTGCATCAGGCGCTCACCGACCGGGTTCAGATCATGCGCCTTGCGGCGCTGGAAGGCGTGATAGTTGGTGATGACGATCTTGGCCTTGCCGAGATCCGCCATCATGTCGGAAGGCACCAGTTCACGCGTCGAATAATAGCTGTCCGGGTCGGAGGGCAGCAGGACCCTCAAGCGGTCGCGGATGGTGATACCCGGCGCTACAAGAAGAAACCCTCGAGAGAAAAGTGACGAGTGCGGCTGCCTGGCGGCATTAACCGCCTGCCAGGCAATCAGCATCGCCATCACTGTCGTCTTGCCGGCCCCCGTCGCCAGCTTCAGCGCGAGACGGAATAGATCGGGGTTCGCCTCGCGATTGGCCTCCTGCAGGTGTCGAAAAAGAGGCGCGTAACGCGGTCGACCACGTGCAACCTCGGTGAGCCAAATGACGGTCTCTGCTGCCTCTACCTGACAGAAGAAGGGACGGGGTCCGGAAAAGGCATAGTCTCGCCAGTGCTGCAGCAACCTCTGCGTCGTCGGCGTGACACCCCAGTCATTCGGGTTCGGCAATGCCCTCCAGGATGCCACATGCCCCCGAATCTCATTGACCAGCGCGTTAGGCGTATATCGACCCGCATCGCTGCCCGCCTGGTCGAGATCGAGCGACTTCTGTTCGGCAGCCTTGGCGCGACGGCCGCGCGGGACCGGCACTAGGTACTTTGACGGGCGCCGGCCTTGTATCGGTGGATGATCTAGCGGTTGCCCATCATCACCCAATGCGTGATGTCGCGAAGGGGCGAGGTAAGGCGAATTGAGTATGGGCGCTGCATAGAATGGCTTCGCCATGATTCCCCCGGGAGCATGCCCGGACACATTGGACGGGAATGCTTGGGCAGTTCAAGAGATCGCACAACCTTCAGTGTGCAAAGCGATTGTCCCACAATGAGACGAGCGCCAAATGGTACCGCACCGGATGGCGACAGGTTCATGCCAAGGCGACGCTGGCTCAGTCGAACCTCGGGAAGCGGTCGATAGCGTTCGCCTTGGCTGTGATCGAGACGTCGCCATAGTCCTCGGCGACCGTCCGCGAGGCGTGGCCCTGGATTGCGTCGCGGACACCTGGATCGATGCCCACGTCGCGTGCCGTCGTCTTGAAGCGGTGCCGCCAGCCATGGTTTGGCGCGACACCGGGATCCGTGACGACCTCGCGCACGAACTCGCCGAGCCGGTTCTTGAGCCCCTGGAGCGGGCCGAGGACATCGCCGGTCTTGCTCGGCACGAGGAAGAGCGGCCCGTCCTTGGAGCCCTGCACGAAGTCGATGAAGCCTTGCTCGATGAGGTGCTCGTGCAGCGGAACGTCGCGGGCCTCGTCCGTCTTCACTGTGCCGGCGTCTGGCGTGATGGTGATGATCCAGCGACCGGCTTCCTGCCGGACGTCCTGCTTCCGTAGCTGCGCCATCTCGCCCACGCGGGCTCCGGTATAGGCGCAGAGCCACGGCACCCAGCGCTTGGCCGCGGCGGTCGTCGGCCGTTCCTGTCCGCGCTGATGATTGGAAGCATGCGCCAGCACGGCCTTCGCTTCTGCATCGGTGAAGCCCTGCGACCGGGTCTTCCGGGTCTTGCCGAGCTTCAGCGTCACGGCCGTAGCCGGGTTGCTGGCCAGCTTGCGGTTGGCCACGGCCCAATCGAACACGACCTTGAGGCCGGCAAGATCGCTGCCCTTGACGGTCTTCGGTGAGATCGGCTTGCCGTTCCTCGGATTGATCTCGGCGAGGCGGGCATCCTTGAAGGCGATGACGTCTTCGGGCGTGACGCGTGCTGCATCCTCGTGGCCGAGGTGCCTGATGAAGCGCGCCATCGTGTTGGCGTAGCTCTCATGCGTGCTCGGCTTGCGGCCAGTCGCCTTCGCCTCGATCCACCAGCCGTCGACAAGTGCGTTCAGCGAGGTCTTGCCGGCCGCCCCCGGTGCACTCGGCGGCGCGTTCGCTGGCCTCTCGGTGCTCGCCAGCGGGGGCTTAGGCGCTGTCCACTCGGGATAGCGCGTTACATGTGGGTCAGGGCTGTAGTCGCCGCTCGCACGCATGCTGAGGAGGTCAGCCGCCTTGAGAAGCGCGGCGACGAGCGCCTGGACAAAGGCAGCGCGGCTTGTGGAGGTTAGGATGACGCCTTCGGAATTCAGGAATGCGTCGGCATCGAACAGTGACCTCAGCGCGCGCTCGGCGGCTTTCGGATCGAAGCGCGGGCTTGTGACGCCATCGCTATCCGGATCGAGATAGTCGGCGACGTCGCCGAGGAGAATGCGAAAGCGCTCCCAGTCGCGAGGGCGGCCCGGGTCATCCTCATTGGACGCCACCAGTTGGCGATAGGCGAGGCCGGCGAGCGCCTGCGTCTGCTTGAAGGAGAGATCGACGGGGCCGGTGCGTTCGGCCTTGAACAATCCCTCGACCTGCGCTGCAGCGGCAGCGTGACGCAGCTTCGTCAGCGAGACATCGGCGGTCTGCAGCGAGAAGCTGATCAGCTCCCCGGCCTTGGCGCGGACGATGATGTCCGGCTTATCGAGGTCGCCGCTAGGCAGCCGGAACGGGAACGTGCGGCCGGCGAACCGGGCCTTCAGATCCGCCGGAACGCGTCTGACGAACTGATTGTTGGCAGAGCCGTTTCGCTTCATCGAGCGGGCCATCCTCAGCACCATGTTTGGCACCCCTGTATAGCAGTCGGGGTGGACCAAGTCCCTGATTTACCAAGAAACCAGGGACTTCAACGGTACTGAAGGGAAATGGTGCCCAGAAGAGGACTCGAACCTCCACGACTTGCGTCACACGGACCTGAACCGTGCGCGTCTACCAATTCCGCCATCTGGGCGACGGGCGGATGCTTAAGGGGGCGGTCGCGGCTTGTCAATCGTCATTGCCGGCTTAGAGGGGATAACCCTGTTGACGGGCGAGATCGAGCAGCGAGACGGCCGGGCGCGGGCCGATATGGGTGATGACTTCGGCGGCGACCAGCGAGCCGAGTGCCGCCGAATCGGTCAGCGAAAAACCGCGCGCGACGCCATAGAGAAAGCCCGACGCATAGAGATCGCCGGCGCCGGTCGTATCGATCACCGTCTCGACCGGGGTTGCCGGCACCTGCTGAATTTCATCCGGCGTCACCACGAAGGAGCCATCGGCGCCGACGGTCACCGCTGCCATGCGGCAATCGCCGCGCAGCGCCTCGAGCGCGGCACCAAAGCTCGACGTCTGGTAGAAGGACTTCAGCTCGGCGTCGTTGGCGAGCAGGATGTCGATGGTGCCGTCGCGCAGCAGGCGTTTGAAATCGCCGCGGAAACGGTCGACGCAGAAGGCGTCCGAAAGCGTCAGCGAGACCTTTCGGCCGGCCTTGTGGGCAATGTCGGCCGCCTTGTGGAACGCCTCGCGGGCGCTGGGCGCATCCCAGAGGAAGCCCTCGAAATAGGTGATCGCCGTATCCGCGACGAGGCCGGCGTCGATATCATCAGGCCCCAGCATGTGGCAGGCCCCGAGATAGGTGTTCATCGTGCGCTCGCCATCCGGCGTGATGAAGATCATCGAGCGCGCGGTGGGCAGGCCGCCAGCCGCGAGCGGCGCGACGTCGAAGCGGGCGCCGATCGCGCGCATGTCGTGGCTGTAGACGGCGCCGAGCTGGTCGTCGGCAACCTTGCCGACATAGGAGCAGCGGCCGCCCAGCGAGGCGATGCCGGCGACCGTATTGCCGGCCGAGCCGCCCGAGGCTTCGATCGCCGGGCCCATGGCCGCATAGAGCCGCTGCGATTCGTCCATGTCGACCAGCCGCATCGAGCCCTTGGCCAGCTTCTGCTCGACGAGAAAATCCTCCTCCGCCCGCGCCAGGATGTCGACGATCGCGTTGCCCATTCCGAGAACGTGATAGTGCGCTTCAGTCATCGGCGAGGGTCCTGGCTGGCGGCCGGTCGCGCCGGCAGGGAAATGTGTAAAATGCGTGACGGACTATACAATCCGCGCGAAGCGGTGCAACCACGGCGCCCAGCTAGGATCGCGGCAATTCAGCCCCGTTGCGACGGCGTGTGGCGATGACCATCTCGGCTTTGCCGGCTGTGGTGCCGGAAGGAGGATTTCGATGCTCGGCGCCGCCTGGCTTGCCCTCAGTGACCTGCCGACGCCGCCCTTCCGGGCAGCGCTCTGGAAGATGCTGGGACTGACGCTGCTCCTGCTGCTGCTGGCCTGGCTCGGGCTGCAGGCGCTGGTGCTGCATTTCGCCGTCTGGCCGAGCCAGCCCTGGATCGAGACCTCCGTCGCGATCGTGAGCGGTTTCGGCTTCGTGATCGGCCTCGGCTTCCTGATCGGTCCGGTCTCGGCGCTGATGGCCGGGCTCTTTTCCGACGATGTCGCCGCGGTGGTCGAGGAAACGCACTACCCGTTCGATCCGCCGGGCCGGCCGCTCTCTCTCGGCGCGAGCCTCATGGGGGCGCTCGGCTTCACCGCGACGACCATTCTCGTCAATCTCGTCTGCCTCGTCCTGCTGCTGGTGCCGGGCGTCAATCTGGTCGCCTTCTTCATCGGCAACGGCTATCTGCTCGGGCGCGAGTTTTTCGAGGCCGCGGCGGCCCGTCACGGCGGCGTCGAACGCGCGCGGTCTCTGCGGCGGGAAAATGCCGGGCTGGTGCTGGTCGGCGGGTTCGTCATCGCGTTGTTCCTTGCCATTCCGATCGTCAATCTCTTGACGCCACTCTTCGCGATGGCCTTCATGACGCATCTCTACAAGCGCGTCGCCGGCAGCGTTCCTGTCGCGGCTGAGGTGTAACGCCATGCTGGTCGATCTCGTTCTCGCCATCCTGCATCACCTGCTGGTGTTCAGCCTGTTCGCGATTCTCGCGGTCGAACTCGTCTGGCTGAAGCGAGACCTCGATCTGCCGGGCATCCGGCGGGTCGGCAAGCTCGACATGGTCTATGGAGCCGTCGCCGGCGCGGTGCTCGTGGTCGGCGTCCTCAGGGTGTTCTTCGGCCTCAAGGGCTACGAATATTACATGTCCAGCCACGCCTTCTGGGCGAAGATGGCCGCGTTCGCTGTTGTCGGCTTGCTGTCGATCCCGCCGACCCGGCAGATGATCCGCTGGCGCAAGCGGGCCGAGGGCGCGCCGGGCTGGCTGCCGTCCGCCAAGGAGGTTTCCGGCGCGCGCCGCTATCTGCATATCGAAGCGGCCGTGTTCCTGCTGATCCCGATCTTCGCGGCGGCGATGGCCCGCGGCTACTGAACGGCCGCGATCCGGCGTCAGGCACCGCGCGCTCCCTTGTTCTGAAGCGTCGGCGGCGCTTTCACGCTCCGTTTTTACGGCTGAGTTTGCGTCGACGCGCTCGCTGGACGCTGTTCCCGCACGCCCTGATCATCCGTCCAACCCGCGACGGATCGCTCCCGCGGGCAGCGGAATCGCTCGCGCAGTTGGCAATACTTCGGGCGAGGCGATGGCTCACGTAAAGACATGTCTTCAAAAAATAACGTAAGGCATGGCTACTTGAATGGCATATCTGACATGGACGCGAAAATAGTCGTAGTCGAATTTCAATAATAGAACGGTTATTTCATCTTAATGGTGTCATGTATTGATCATGCGGCACAGAAAATATTGATCGATTGGTTGACTCGGCCGGTACAGTTCGATATGTGGCCAAATTGTATTGTCAATGATGAAGGAGATTCTATCCGATGACATTCTGCTCGAAAGGCGCCGTGGCTGCAGTGCTCGCGTTTTCGCTCGGAGCCGTGCTCAGCCATCCCGTTCAAGCACAGGAAACGACCTGCGGAACTGACCGAAAAATTGATATTGCCGAGATGACCTGGCCCTCCGCGGCCGCTTTGGCGCATATCCACGCCGTCATCCTGGAAAAGGGCTATGGCTGCTCCGTCGGGCTGGTGACGGGCGACACGGTGCCGACCTCGTCATCGATGCTGTCGCGCGGCACGCCGGCGATTGCGCCGGAACTCTGGACGAGCGCGATCGAAGAGCCATGGGCCAATGGCATCAAGGACGGCAAGGTCGTCAAGCTGGCCGACGCGATCACCGACGGCACGATCGAGGGATGGTTCATTCCGCGCTACACGCAGGAAGCCAATCCCGAACTCGTCACGGCAAAGGACGTGATCACGCATCCCGAGCTGTTTCCCGATCCCGAGGATTCCAGCAAGGGCCGCCTCTATTCCTGCCCACCGGGATGGGCGTGCGAGTTGTCAACATCGGCCCTGTTCACGGCCTTCGACATGAAGAAGGCCTGGAACCTGTTCTCGCCGGGCTCCGGCGGCGCCCTCGACGCGTCGATCGCCCGCGCCTTCCTGCGCAAGCAGCCCATCCTGTTCTATTATTGGGGTCCGACGGCGATCCTCGGCAAGTATGACGCTGTCCAGCTCGATCTCGGCCCGACCAAGCCGGATGTCTATGTCTGCAACACCGATCCGGATTGCGACAAGCCGAAGGGCGTGACGGCCTATCCGTCCTCGCCGGCCATCGTTGGCGCCGCGGCCTGGATCAAGACGGACGCACCCGTCATTGCCGAATACTTCTCGAAGGTCGGGCTTTCGAACAAGGAGATCAGCGACATTCTCGTCTATGGCGACGAGAACAAGGCTGATGCCGCGGCGACGGCCGAGAATTTCCTCAAGACGAAGACCGACGTGTGGACCAAGTGGGTCCCGGCCGATGTTGCCGAAAAGGTAAAGGCCGCTCTCTAGGCGTCCACGGGACCGTGTTTCGACCGACGTGGCCGGAGCCTCTCCGGCCACGTTCTCGTTTTGCGTCCACCCGAAGCCTGGTCTTGCCGACCTTCGTCGATCCGGCTGCGCGAACCTCTAGGCCATCATGGCCGAAGGTTCAGCGTGGCCTTCACAACGCGGCCGTCTTCGGACATGGCCGGTTGGAGCTCAACAATGTTTCCTGAATTCATCGATACCAGACCGCTGCGACGCGCGGTCGACGATGGCCTCAACTGGGTCGTCGGCCATTGGTCCGGCGCGCTGGAGGCCGCCGCATCGCCCCTCGCCATCCTGCTCAATGCGCTTGAGAGACTGCTGATCGGCACGCCCTGGTGGCTGATCGCGGCCTTGCTGGCCGGCATCGCCTTTCTCGCCACGCGGCGATGGCAACTGCCGCTGTTCGTCGTCCTCTCCATGCTGTTTCTCGGCGTCATGAATCTTTGGCAGGACGCCATGACGACGATGGCTCTGATGATTGCCGCGACGCTGACGGCGATCGTCATCTCGATCCCGGTCGGCGTCTGGATGTCGCGCTCGCGCGCCGTCCGGCAGGTCGCGACGCCGCTGCTCGATCTGATGCAGACCATGCCGAGCTTCGTCTACCTCATTCCGACCGTCATGATCTTCGGCCCGGGCAAGATCCCTGCGCTGATCGCGACGATCGTCTATGCGGCGCCGCCGCTCGTGCGCCTCACCGATCTCGGCCTCAGAAGCGTCGATCCCGCTGTCATGGAAGCGAGCCGCGCCTTCGGGTCGAGCCCCGGCCAGCGGCTCCTCGGCGTCCAGATTCCGCTCGCCTTGCCGACGATCCTCGCCGGCATCAACCAGACCACCATGATGGCACTGGCCATGGTCGTGATCGCCTCGATGATCGGCGCCGGCGGTCTCGGCTATCAGGTGCTGCAGGGCATCGGACGGCTCGAGGTCTCGCGCGGACTGTTTGCAGGTCTCGGCATTGTCGCCCTTGCAATCATCTTCGATCGTATCACCCAGTCGTTCGGCAAGCAGCTTCAGACCCGGATCGGACTTTCGGAGGGACGCACATGAGCGAGGTGAGACACATGGATACCCGGACCGATCTGGCGATCAGGATGCGCGGCGTCACCAAGATCTTCGGCAACGCCCCCGAGGAAGCGCTGGCGCTTCTGCGCGAGGGCGTGTCGAAGTCCGAGGTCCAGGCCAGGACCAACCAGGTTGTCGGCCTCGACGACGTGTCGCTCGATATCGAGAAGGGGCAGATCTTCGTCGTGATGGGGCTGTCCGGTTCCGGCAAGTCGACGCTGATCCGCCACGTCAACAGGCTGATCGATCCCACCGGCGGCGAGATCGTCGTCAACGGCATCGATGTGCTGAGGATGACGCAGCCCGAACTTCGCACGTTCCGCCGCACCGAGATCGCGATGGTATTCCAGAAGTTCGGCCTGCTGCCTCACCGGACCGTGCTCGATAATGTCGCCTATGGTCTCGAGGTCCGAGGCGTCGCGAAGAAACAGCGTCTGGAAGAGGCGGCCAAATGGGTCGAGATCGTCGGCCTTGCCGGCTATGAGCATTCCCGCACGCGTCAGCTTTCGGGGGGACAGCAGCAGCGCGTCGGGCTCGCGCGGGCGCTCGCCATGGACACCGATATCATCTTGATGGACGAGGCGTTCTCGGCGCTCGATCCGCTGATCCGCTCCGGCATGCAGGACCAGCTGATCCAGCTGCAGAAGGACCTGAACAAGACGATTCTGTTCATCACCCATGACTTTGACGAGGCGCTGAAGATCGGCAACCGGATCGCTGTTCTGAAGGACGGGTCGCTGCAGCAGGTCGGCAAACCCGAGGACATCGTTCTGAAGCCAGCCAATGAGCACATCGAGGAATTCGTGCGCGATGTGAACAAGGCGCGGGCCATCCATGTCCGCTCGATCATGGAGCGCGGCGTGACGGAGCCCTGTGAGCAGGCGGTTTCGATCGATGCGCGCTGCGAGGATGTGTTGCCGCTCTTCGCCGATCACAAATGGGTCGGCGTGCTGGACGCCGACGGCCAGCAGGTCGGCCGCGTCACCGCGCGTCAGGTGATCATGGCGCTGGCGAAGCACACGCCGCCGCCGCTCGCGGCATGATCGATACTGCGGCGTCCGGATCCCGGTTCGGACGCCGAGCCTTCTGCGGCGCGCAGTCGCCCTTGCTTGACCATCGTCCGCCGAATCGCGGAACGTATGGGGAACAAGAAGGAGTCCTCCATGATCGCGACCCTTCAGGCGGCCTTCGAGCGGGCATCCGCTGCCTATGCTGAGGCCAATGCCATCGACCGCGACGCCGACTGGTTCGTGCTGAAGCTCGTCGAGGAGATGGGGTGAACTGACCCAGGTCTGGAACAAGCTCGAAGGGCGGGCGCGGCGCCACGGGCGCTCCGAGGAAGACCTGAAGCAGGCGCTCGCCGACGAGACGGCAGATCTTCTCGGCCATGTCCTGCTCTTCGCCGGGCGGAACGGCATCGACCTCGACGCAGCGATCGAGCGCAAATGGCGCTTTCGCCCGAGCGGGCTTGGCGCCTAGAGCTTCAGCCGATCGTCTTGTCCGGAAAACGGCAGAGATCGGCGACGATGCAGACCGGGCAATCGGGCTTGCGTGCCTTGCAGACATAGCGCCCGTGCAGGATCAGCCAGTGATGCGCGTGCAGCCGGTATCTCGTCGGTACCACGCGCTCCAGTTCGGTCTCGACCGCGACGACATCCTTGCCCGGCGCGAGGCCCGTGCGGTTGCCGACACGGAAGATATGCGTGTCGACGGCGATGGTCGGCTCGCCGAAAGCGATGTTGAGAACGACATTCGCGGTCTTGCGGCCGACGCCGGGCAGAGCCTCCAGCGCCGCGCGGTCGGCGGGCACGGTGCCGCCATGCCTGGCGATGAGCAGTTCGGACAGGGCGATGACGTTCTTCGCCTTCATGCGAAAGAGGCCGATCGTCTTGATCATCTCGCGGACGCGGTCTTCGCCGAGCGCCACCATCTTCTCGGGCGTATCGGCGGCAGCGAAAAGGGCGCGGGTGGCCTTGTTCACGCCGGCATCGGTCGCCTGCGCCGAGAGCACGACGGCAACGAGCAGCGTGAATGGATTGACGTAGAGCAGTTCGCCCTTCGGCTCTGGTTCGCGCGCGGCGAAGCGGGCGAAGAAGGTCTCGACCTCGGCGCGGGTGAACGGCCGCATCCGGCGCGGGCGGATGGCGCGTCGCGGGCGGGCAGGTGGCGCGGGAGGCTGGGAATCCGGCATGACTGATCTATACTGACCCGCCATGAGCGACCGCAACTCCGATCATCCCGCGGAAATCGTGTTCGAGGCCGAGCTGAAGCCCTATCGCTCGCTCTCGCCGCGCGGCTTTGCCCTGCTGCTGATGTTCGTGGCCGGCACCTGCTTTGCCAGCGGCTTACTGTTCTGGTCGCTCGGTGCCTGGCCGATCGCCGGCTTCTTTGGCCTCGATATCCTGGCGATCCAGTTCGCCTTCCGCCTCAATTATCGCTCCGCACGGGCGCGCGAATTCGTCGAGATGACGCGCGATCGCATCGAGATCCGCCGCGTGGCCGCCAGCGGCAAGACCGAGGTGTTCGATTTCAATCCCTATTGGGCGCGTTTCGAGGTCGAGCGCGTGCCGGACTGGGGCATCACGCGCATGATGCTGGCCTCGCATGGCCGACGCCTCGCCATCGGCAATTTTCTGAACCCGGACGATCGCGAGGGGTTCGCGACGGCGTTTCAGGATGCGCTGGCGCGGGTGCGCGGCAACGGAGCCGCGTGAGCCTCGGATCGCGGCGGCAAGAATCGGGTGTCGCCGGCGTCGGCGCGATCCTAAGTTGGCAACATAGCCCAAGGCATTCCGGAACCTGACGCCATGTTCAACATCGCATCCGCCCTCGCCAAGGCCGACCCTGTCCCGCCGGCGCCGCATCAGGATTACGAGATCATCCGCCGCGCGATCGAGTTCCTGACGGAACACTGGCGCGAGCAGCCCTCGCTCGAGCGGCTCGCCGCGCATGTCGGCATGAATCCGCTGTCGCTGCAGAAGCTGTTCACGCGCTGGTGTGGGCTCTCGCCGAAGGCCTTCATCCAGGCGCATACACTCGATCATGCCCGCATGCTGCTCGATGGCGACGCCTCGGTGCTCGATACGAGCTACGAGGTCGGCCTTTCGGGGCCGGGCCGGCTGCATGATCTTTTCGTGACGCATGAGGCGATGAGCCCGGGCGCCTACAAGGCGCGCGGCGAGGGCGTCGCCATGAAGTGGGGCTTCCATGGCTCGCCCTTCGGCTATGCGCTGCTGATGATCACCGATCGTGGCCTTGCCGGCCTTGCCTTCGCCGATCCGGGCGAGGAAAAGGCGGCGCTCGCCGATATGCAGCGCCGCTTCCCCTGCGCCACCTATGAAGAGGACTGGGAGGCGACCGCGCCCTATGCCGCGCGCGTCTTCGAACCCTCGCGCTGGAAGCCGGATACGCCGCTTCGCCTCGTCTTCATCGGCTCTGATTTCGAAGTGCGCGTGTGGGAAACGCTTCTTTCGGTGCCGCTCGGCCATGCGGCGACCTATTCGCAGATCGCCGAGAAGGTGAAGAACAACCCCAAGGCAGCGCGCGCCGTCGGCGCGGCGGTCGGGCGAAACCCCATCTCCTTCGTCGTGCCATGCCACCGCATTCTCGGCAAGTCCGGCGCGCTCACCGGTTACCACTGGGGCCTGACGCGCAAGCGCGCCATCCTCGGCTGGGAGGCCGGCGTCGTTCAGCAGCCCTCCGAGGGTTGATGCGGCGCCAGCAGACGGCTTAGTCTCCGGGCGCTTCGCCTGGAGACTGCATGCAGGACGACCATCTCTTCATTTTCGGCATCGGCTATTCGGCGCTCGCCTTCGCGCGCCGCGCCGCAGGTCGCTACGGATCGATCACCGGCACCGTGCGCTCGGCCGAGAAGGCCGCCTCATTGAGGGCGGAGGGCGTCGACGCGCTGCTTTTCGACGGTGTGCACGCCACGGATGAAGTTCGGGCGGCGCTCGGACGAGCCACCCACCTTGTGCAGTCGATCGCGCCCGATGCCGCGGGTGATCCGGCGCTCAGGCTCTACGCGCCCGATCTTCGCCTGTCTCGCGCGCTGCGCTGGATCGGCTATCTTTCCACCGTCGGCGTCTATGGCGATCACGCCGGCGGCTGGGTCGACGAGGCGACGCCGCCGCGCGCCGTCTCGGAGCGGTCGCGCAACCGTGTTGCGGCGGAGGCCGCCTGGCTGATGCTCGGCGCCGAGGTTGGCGTGCCCGTCGCGCTGCTCCGCCTCGCCGGCATCTATGGCCCCGGCCGCAACACCTTCGTCAATCTCGCTGAAGGGTCGGCGCGGCGGCTGGTCAAACCCGGTCAGGTCTTCAATCGCATTCATGTCGAGGACATCGCCGCCATCGTCGCGGCGGCGGCCGAACAGCGGGCGAGCGGCGTCTTCAACGTGACCGACAACGAGCCGGCGCCGCCACAGGAGGTCGTGGCCTTTGCGGCGGAACTCGCCGGCTATCCGCCGCTGCCGGACATTCCCTTTGAAAGTGCATCGCTCTCGCCGATGGCCCGCTCCTTCTATGGCGAGAACAAGCGTGTCTCGAATGCGCGGCTGTCGCGCGATCTCGGCATCACATTGGCCTATCCGACCTATCGCGATGCGCTGGCCGCGCTCTGGACGAAGGGAACGTGGCGCGGCTGAGGCTCAGCCTTTGGCGCCGCCATAGCGTTCCGTACGCACGCTTTCGAACGGGACGCCCGCGGCGAGCACCAGATCCGCCGCCGCCTCGACAAAGGGTGTCGAGCCGCAGATATAGGTGAGGGCAGGGGGGCCGCCGGCAAGAGCATCGGCGAGGAGCGCCGTTCCGATGCGGCCGAAATGAAGACCCTCGCGGGCCTGCTCGCGTGTCAGGGTCACGATAAGCCTGAAATTCGGATCGTCCTTGGCGCGGCGGAGAAGCTCGTCGCGCCAGATCAGGTCGTCATAGCGCCGTGCCGAAACCACCACCACGGCGGGGATGTCGGGCGCGACGCTGGCACGATGGCGGAGGATCGACATCAGCGGCACGAGGCCGGAGCCGCCGGCGACGAGCAGGATCGGCCCACCAAGCGGCCGATCCCAGATGAAGTGACCGCCGATCGGGCCGCGCAATTCGATGCGATCGCCGACTTCCACCACGTCATGGAAGAAGGGCGACACTTCGCCATCCGGCAGCGCCTCGATCGCGAGCTCGATGGTGCCGCTCTGATCCGGCGCCGAGCCGATCGAATAGGAGCGTTGCGCCTGGTAGCCATCCGGCGCGGTCAGGCGGATATCGACATGCTGGCCCGCCGTGAAGCCGCTCCAACTGTCCGGCCGCAGGCGAAAGCTCTTCACGGTCGGCGTCTCGGCATGAACAGCCTCGATCACCGCCTCCTGCCAGAGAAGCCGTTTCGGCTGCGCGGAACCATCCATCGGTGTGCTCAATCGCCGGTGAAGCGCTGCTCGCGCCACGGGTCGCCATACATGTTGTAGCCGCGCAGCTCCCAGAAGCCGCCCTCGTCACGCTTGGTGAACTGCAGGCCGTTCACCCATTTGGCCGATTTCCAGAAATAGAGATGCGGCACCAGCAGCCGCGCCGGCCCACCATGATCCGGCGTGATCGGTTTGCCGTCATAGGCTGTCGCGATCATCGCCTTGCCGTTCACGAGATCGGCGGTCGGCACATTCGTGGTGTAGCCGTCGAAGGAGTGGGCGAGGGTGAAGGCGGTCGGCGGTTCGATACCGGCTTCCGCCAGGATGTCGTCGATCATCACGCCCGACCATGCGGTGTTGAACTTCGACCATTTCGTCACGCAATGGATGTCGCGCGTCAGCTTGACATGCGGCAGCTTGGCAAACTCGTCCCACGTCCAGCGCGCGACCGGCTTGACGCCATCCTTCAGCGTGAAGCTCCATTTCTCCATGTCGACGCGCGGCGTCGGTCCGGCCGAAAGCACAGGGAAGTCCTCGGTCAGATATTGTCCGGGCGGCAGGCGGTCACTTTCGCCTTCGCTTGGGCGCTTGCCGAAGAAGCCTCTGGTCGCCATGCGCGTGCTCCTGCTGTCCTCGAGTTGGAATGCGGCGCGGATCAAACGATCGCCGCGACGGCGGAGATGATCTTGGCAAGGTCTTCCGGCCGCGACAGGCGATGGCCGGCGTCCTTGACGAGAGTCAGCACGACATCATCCTCGGCAAGATGCGAGACGAGATCGACGGCATGTCCCCAAGGTACCTCCTCGTCGAGCACGCCCTGGATGATATGGACCGGCGCGCGGATGGCAATCGGCTTCTCGCCCAGAAGATGGCGGGCACCATCCTCGATCAGCGCCTTCGTGATGACATAGGGCGTGCCGGAATAGGCGCTCGGCAGCCGCCAGGCGCCGGTCGTCTCCATCTCGGCCCGCGCCTCGGCGCTCATATGCGGCAGGATCAGGCTGTGCGTCATGTCGACGGCCGGCGCCAGCAGAACGAGGCCGGCGATCCGCGTCCGGCCGCTCTGCGCCTCGGCGAGCGCCAGCAGCAAGGCGATCCAGCCGCCCATCGACGAGCCGACCACGACCAGCGGCGCTCCGGCAGCCCGGTCGAGCACGGCCGCGGCCTCTTCCAGCCAACGCGAGATGGTGCCGTCGGCAAACGCGCCACTCGATTCGCCATGGCCGGAATAGTCGAAGCGGGTGATCGCACGTCCGGTTTCAGCCGCGAAGGCGTCGAGCGCCTCGGCCTTGGTGCCGTGCATGTCTGACATGAAGCCGCCGAGAAAGACGACACCCGGAGCCTTTCCCGATCGTTCGAGAATCGCAATTGTCCGCGCGGCGTCGCCGCTGCCGACCGTGATCTCCGTCCGCGCGAGGGTCATTCGTCCGCTCCTTGATCGCCTTCCGGCCGCTTCCTATCTAGGGAAACGCCCCCCGTCGGTCCAGTTCCGGTTGACTTTCCGGGTTTGTTGGCCGATTTTCATTTCCAAGTCAGGGGTCGGAGGACCCGATAGGCCGAGCACGGTTTCCGAGCAGTTCTGCCGGAAGCAGTCGCGTCGGTCGCTGTCGTTTTTCCCTTCGCCCCCGATTGCCTGCAATAGTTAGAGGAGACTGCCCCCATTCGCCGCCCCTTCAAAGCGCCACTTCCTTCCAAGGATGGCCCGCGTATCAACCGCGAGATTCGCGGTATCCGTGAGGTCCAGCTGATCGATCAGGACGGCCAGAACATCGGCCCGACTCCGCTTGATGAAGCCCTTGCCATGGCCTCCGAGGCCGGCCTCGATCTCGTCGAGATCGCGCCGAATTCCGAGCCGCCGGTCTGCAAGATCCTGGATTTCGGCCGCTTCAAATATCAGACACAAAAGAAGGCCAACGAGGCCCGCAAGAAGCAGAAGATCGTCGAAGTCAAAGAAATCAAGATGCGCCCTGCCATCGATGACCACGATTATGAGGTCAAGATGAAGGCCATCAAGCGTTTCTTCGAGGAGGGCGACAAGGTCAAGCTGACGCTGCGCTTCCGTGGCCGCGAGATGGCGCACCAGCATCTCGGCATGAAGCTGCTCGAGCGCGTGCGCGACGAGACCGCCGAGATCTCCAAGGTCGAGGCCGAGCCGAAACTCGAAGGTCGCCAGATGATCATGGTGCTCGCTCCTCGCTGAGCGGGTACCCCTTTCCAATTCGCTCGTTTTCCATCGCCGCCATGATGCGCGGCAATGGCGCATGGGCGTGACTTGGCGCTTGTACTGGCGAAGCATCGCCGCTATAACCGCGCCGTTTCCGAGCCGCCCGGCGCGAGGGGCTCCCCATATGGGGCAGTTTCTCAGGGCATGCCGCGGCGGTTCACGAATGCTTCCATGCCGAAGCGGACCGTCCTCTGCGAATCGCGAGATTCGCGGCGCGGCGGCCGTTCACGTCGGCGCAGATCCAAGGATGTGAAAATGCCCAAGTTGAAGACCAAGAGCGGAGCGAAGAAGCGCTTCAAGCTCACGGCGACTGGCAAGGTGAAGACGGCCCAGGCTGGCAAGCGGCACGGGATGATCAAGCGCACGGCCAAGTTTATCCGCAATGCGCGTGGCACCACCACGCTCTCGGATGCCGATGCGAAGATCGTCAAGCAGTTCCTGAACGGCTGAGCCCTGAACCGGAGATAACACCATGTCACGAGTGAAGCGGGGCGTAACCGCCCATGCCAAGCACAAGAAGGTTCTGAAGCGGGCCAAGGGCTTCTACGGCCGCCGCAAGAACACCATCCGTACGGCCAAGGCAGCCGTCGACAAGGCGGCGCAGTACGCGTTCCGCGACCGCAAGGCCAAGAAGCGCAGCTTCCGCGGCCTGTGGATCCAGCGCATCAACGCCGCCGTGCGTGAAGTGACCGAGGGGCTGACCTACAGCCGCTTCATCGACGGTCTCTCCAAGTCCGGCATCGAAGTGGACCGCAAGGTCCTGGCCGAACTCGCGATCAGCGAGCCGGCGGCCTTCAAGGCGCTGGTCGAAAAGGCCGAAGGCGCTCTGGCTGACGTCGCCAAGGCGGCCTGATCCAGTTCGGATCGCGCGAAGGTTTCCGGCAGGGTCATAGGCTCCGCCGGGCCCGACCGATTTCCTGACAAGGCCAGGCTGGCGCGCCTCATGCGTGCGGGCCTGGCGCCTCTTCAGTGGTTGACGCGGCGCGGCATGGCCGCTGCCTCGGCGAGGAATGACATGGCCGATCTCGACGCGCTCGAAGCCGAACTCCGCGATGCAATTGCTGCGGCCTCGGATGAGGGAGCGCTCGAAGCGGTCCGTATTGCCGCGCTCGGTAAGAAGGGCTCCGTCTCCGAGCAGCTGAAAAGCCTCGGCACGATGTCGCCGGAGGAGCGCAAGACCGCTGGCCCTGCGCTGAACGGCCTCCGCGACCGGATCGCCGAAGCGCTCGCCGCCCGCAAGGAAATCCTGAAGGCCGAGGGCATCGCCCTGCGGCTGAAGGCTGAAGCGGTCGACATCACGCTGCCGGTGCGTGCCGGCGGTCTCGAAAGCGGCCGCATTCATCCCGTCAGCCAGGTGATCGACGAAATCACTGCCATCTTCGGCGATCTCGGCTTCGCCGTCGCGGAAGGGCCGGATGTCGAAACCGACCATTACAATTTCACGGCGCTGAACTTCCCGGTCGGCCATCCGGCGCGGGAAATGCACGACACGTTCTTCTTCAATCCGGACGAGAACGGCGATCGGCTGCTGCTGCGCACGCATACCTCGCCGGTGCAGATGCGAACCATGGAGCGGCAGGCGCCGCCGATCCGCATCATCGCGCCCGGCCGCACCTATCGCATGGACAGCGACCAGACCCATACGCCGATGTTCCATCAGGTCGAGGGTCTCGTCATTGATCGCACCAGCCATATCGGTCACCTGAAATGGCTGCTGGAGGCCTTCTGCCGCGCCTTTTTCGAGGTCGACAAGGTCGAGATGCGCCTGCGCCCGTCCTTCTTCCCCTTCACCGAGCCGTCGATGGAAGTGGATATCCGCTGCCGCCGCGTCGGCAATGAAGTGCGCATCGGCGAGGGCGACGACTGGCTGGAGATTCTCGGCTGCGGCATGGTTCATCCGAACGTCATCCGCTTCGCCGGGCTCGATCCGGACGTCTATCAGGGCTTTGCCTTCGGCATGGGGATCGATCGCATCGCCATGCTTAAATATGGCATGCCGGACCTCCGCGCCTTCTTCGACGCCGATATCCGCTGGCTCAGCCATTACGGCTTCCGCCCCCTCGACATCCCGACTTTGGTCGGCGGTCTCAGCGCCTGAGGATCCAGCCATGAAGTTCACGCTCTCCTGGCTGAAGGAACATCTCGCGACTGACGCCTCGCTCGAGGCGATCGGCGAAGCGCTGACGCGCGTCGGCCTCGAGGTCGAGGAGATCGAGGACAAGGCGAAGGCGCTTGGCGCTTTCACCATCGTCAGCGTCGTCTCTGCCGAGCCGCATCCGAATGCCGATCGCCTGCGCGTCTGCATGGTCGATATTGGCTCCGGCGCGCTGGTGCAGGTCGTGTGCGGGGCGCCGAATGCCCGCGCCGGCATCAAGAGCGTGTTCTCGCCGCCCGGGACCTATATTCCCGGCAAGGACATCACGCTTTCGATCGGCACGATCCGCGGCGTCGAGAGCCATGGCATGCTGTGCTCCGCCGCCGAGCTTGAGCTCTCCGAGGATCACGACGGCATCATCGAGCTGCCCGAGGATGCGCCGGTCGGCGTTCCCTACGCGACTTGGGCGGGGCTCGGCGACCCGGTCATCGATATCGCGATCACCCCTAATCGTTCGGACTGCCTCGGCGTCCATGGCGTGGCGCGCGATCTCGCCGCCGCCGGCCTCGGCGCGCTCCAGGATGACGCGGTCTTGCCGGTGCCCGGCAAGGGTCCGTGCCCGGTCGCCGTCCGCTTCGATTTCGGCGATCAGCCCGCGCTTTCACCGGCCTTCGGCCTCCGCCTGATCCGCGGTGTCCGCAACGGTCCGTCGCCCGACTGGATGCAGGCGAAGCTGCGCGCCATTGGCCTCCGGCCGATCAACGCGCTGGTCGATATCACCAATTTCCTGACTTATGACCGCAACCGCCCGCTGCATGTGTTCGATGCGGCCAAGGTTGCCGGCGACCTTGTCGTGCGGCGCGCGCGGGCCGGCGAGAGCATCGTGGCGCTCGACGGCAAGACCTATGCCCTCGACGAGACCATGTGCGTCATCGCCGATGACAATGGCGTGGAGTCGATTGCCGGCATCATGGGCGGCGAGGCCTCCGGCTGTTCGGCGGATACGGTCGACGTGCTGGTCGAATCGGCGCTCTGGGAGCCGCTGGCCATCGCACAGGCCGGTCGCAAGCTCGGCATCAATTCCGATGCGCGCTATCGTTTCGAGCGCGGCGTCGATCCGGCGTTCATGCTGCCGGGCCTCGAGCTTGCAACCCAGCTGATCGTCGAGATCTGCGGCGGCGTGCCGAGCGAGGTGGTGATTGCTGGCACCGTGCCCGAGCCGCGGCTGGTGCTCGCCTTCCCGGTTTCCGAGGTGAAGCGCCTCGCCGGCATCGACCCCTCCGTCGACGAGATCCGCGCCGTGCTGACGGCGCTCGGTTTCGGCGTCTCGGGCGATGCCCCGTCGCTGACCGTCTCGGTCCCGTCCTGGCGGCCCGATATCGACGGCAAGGCCGACCTCGTCGAGGAAGTCATCCGCATTCTCGGCATCGATCGCGTTCCGTCGACACCGCTGCCGAAATCCGACGATGTGACGCGCCCGGTATTGACGCTGATCCAGACACGCACCCGCCGCGCCAAGCGCGCGCTTGCAGCGCGTGGCCTTGTCGAGGCGGTGACATGGTCCTTTGTCGCAAAGTCCGTCGCGACCGCCTTTGGCGGTGGCTCACCAGAGCTGACGCTCGCCAATCCGATCTCGTCCGACATGTCCGACATGCGGCCGAGCCTCTTGCCGGGCCTGATCCTTGCGGCGCAGCGCAATGCCGACCGCGGCAGCAGCGACGTTGCGTTGTTCGAGGTCGGCCAGATCTTCAAGGGAACACGCCCCGACGACCAGAAGATCGCAGCAACGGGCGTCAGGCGCGGCACCGCGACGGTTGGCGGTGCCGGCCGACACTGGCAGGGCGCGGCCAAGGCGGTCTCGGTCTATGACGCGAAGGCCGACGCGCTTGCTGTGCTGGAAGCGCTCGGCGCGCAGGTCGACAAGTTCCAGATCGTGCCGGGCGCACCGTCCTGGTTCCACCCGGGGCGCTCGGGCACCATCCAGCTTGGCCCGCAAACGGTCATCGGCTGGTTCGGCGAGTTCCATCCCTCGACCCTCGAAGCCCTTGACGTTTCCGGGCCGCTGGCCGGTTTCGAGTTGATCCTCGATCAGCTGCCGACACCGCGCGCGCGGCCGACGCGGACGAAGCCGCCGCTGGAGGCGCAGCCGTTCCAGCCGGTGAAGCGCGACTTCGCCTTCGTTGTCGATCGCGCCGTCGAGGCGGCGCGCATCCTGAAGGCCGCGCTCGCCGCCGACAAGGCATTGATCGCCGGCGCGACGCTGTTCGATGTTTTCGAAGGCGCGGCGATCGGCGCCGACAAGAAGTCCGTGGCGATCGAAGTGACGCTTCGTCCAACCGATCACACGCTGACCGACCAGGAGATCGAGGCCGTGTCGACCCGTGTCGTCGCGCAGGTCTCGAAAGCAACAGGTGCCGTCTTGCGTACCTGACGACTGCAGGATCATGGCGTGGTCCGAGCGGGTGGAATGGCCCGGCCACGCCATGGCACATTGCTTGTCCAAAGCCATGTTGGATGAGTACGAGTGGAAGTCGAGACGCCCAATGCCGCGCTACGAGATCCACGGCCACGCGATCGTTTCGGACGATGACTGCATAGCAGGCTCGGATGGTGCCATGCCGCCTGAACTGAGGAACGACGCCGATTGGCGGCGTTTCCAGGCGGAGCTCGACCGGGCGGTTCTGCATGTCGTGGGTCGCATCAGCCACAAGACATTTCCCAATCGCGCCGGGCGCCGGCGGATGGTGGTCTCCTCCCAGGTCGCGGGGGTCGAGCTTCGGGACGATGTGTGGTGGTGGAACCCCGGCGAGGCGTCGCTCGGCGAAGCGCTCAAGAAGGCGGCACCGGAAGGCGGGCTGATCGCTGTTCCGGGCGGCCGGCGCGTCAACGATCTCTTTCTCAGCCTCGGCTTCGACGCCTTCCATCTCGTTCGCCACGCCGGCGTGCGCATTCCAGGGGGCGTCCCGGTCTTTTCGCGTGCCTGGGCCGCCGGCTCGGCCGAGCGGCTGCTGGCGAGCCATGGCCTTCATCCGACTGAGCCCGTGGTCCTCGACCCGGACGCGCAGGTCTCCGTCACCGTCTGGGTGCGGTAAGGTTTCCGGCCGGGAACCGATGAGCGATGCGCCGAGGCTCTGGACCCCGCTGCAGCGATTGACGCAGAAGCGGATCGCGACCAACGCCGACATGATCGCCGCCGCGCCGGACCTCGCCACGGATATCCGCTACCTCTATCTCTTTCTGCAATCGCCGGCCGATTGCGAGCGCGCTGCCGATATCCTACGCAGATTCGGACGCGCGATGATCCATCTCCCCGCGCTCGGCGCCGGGCGCTTGGTCGAGCGGCTCCGGTCGGATGGCTTCATCGCCAAGACTGGCCTGTCGGTGCTTTCGGGCGCGGCGGATGACGTGCTGGCGCAGAGCCGAGCGCTTGCCGGGCGATCATCCCTGCCGCGCGGCATGACAGTCCACTCTGTGGCAGAGGGGCTTGCCGGCGAAGAGGTGGCGCTGATCCAGGATATGCAGATGACAGGCGGCTTGGTTCCGATGCCCGGCGCGTCGATCTCTGATCCGCGCGCCGACGGCATCGTGCTCCGCGATTCCACGGCTGAGATTATCGGCTTTGCATCGCTGTTGCCGCTGGCGTCCGGCGGACAGCGGCAAGGGCTTTACCTGGTCAATGGGGTGGTGATCGATCCAGCCTGGCGCGGGCGCGGGCTCGGCTCGTGGTTGACGGCAATGGCCATTACGCGCTCGCGCGGCAGCGACGCGGACGCGTTCCTCTCCTGCGTCGACGCGGACAATGGTTCGTCGGTCGCCATGCAACGCGCCTGCGGTCTCGACCTGGACGGGAGCCAGGCATTCCTCTTTGCGCGGGTTTCAGAAGAAGACGAAGCGGCGCTGATCGCCACCGAGGCGATCGCCTGACCAGCCGGAGCCTGCGCCCGGCTGGTCGATGCGGACTTAGTGCAGGCTGACGGCCTCGAGGTCGTTCTCGCGGGCATTCATCACGACGGCCTCGCGGCTGTCGGACACCATCAGCGGCGCACCGGCGGCGTCGAGCAGCGCCCAGAAGGTCTGGCCGGGGGCGAGCTGCGGCGCGTCGGGGAAGAGCTGGCGGATCTGGTCGGAACGAACGGACTTCACAAAGGCGATCTGGCCGCTGCCGAGACCGGCGAAATGTTCGGGCGACATGACGATACGTGCTTCAGACATGACATTGTCTCCTCATTACACGAGCGAGATTTCAGGATCAGTCGCGGACCCCGATTTCGATCTTTCGGACGATCCGTTCGGGCGTCGGCCTCATGAGGTCGATGGCGAGCAGTCCATCCTTCAATTCGGCGGAGCTGATTTCGATGCCGTCGGCGAGAACGAAGGTCTTCTGGAACTGGCGCGCGGCAATGCCGCGATGAAGATAGATCCGCTCGCGCTCATCGACCTGCCGGCCGCGAATGACGAGCTGATTCTCCTCGACCGTCACCTCGAGCGAGTCGCGGGAGAAACCCGCCACCGCCAAGGTGATCCTGAGACATTCGTCCCGCGTGTCGGTCTTCGCGATCCGCTCGATATTGTAGGGCGGATATCCATCTCCCGAGGCTTTGGCGACCCGGTCGAGCGCTCGCTCGATCTCGTCAAAACCGAGCAGCAGCGGGCTCGAAAACGCTGAAACACGCGACATCACAAAGTCCTTCCACCAAGCGACCTTGTAGCCGGACCCTCCATGAGGCATCCGTCGGGATGACTTCCCGCAAACGACTATATGGGGGTAGCAGACACCCGTTCAAGCGGCTGCAAGTCTAGGGCGATTCCCATCCGCCGGAGCGCTCGGAGCGCATCAGCGCGTCGATGACCGCCATGTTGGCGATGGCATCGTCGATGCCGAATGCCCAGGGTCCGGTGCCGGCGACCGCGCGCGAGAAGGCCTCGACCTGGAGCTGGTACTGATCGACCGGCGGCAGCGAGATCGTCTCAACCGGTTCGCCCGGGCCGCGCAGGTCGAGCCCGATCGCGCTTTCCACATCGGTCGGGGCGGAAAACGGCGTCGGCATCTCGATGCGGCCGAGCGTACCGACGATGCTGACGCGCTGATGGCGGAAGCTCTGGGTCGAGAGCATGGCGGAGAACTGCTGTCCATCGCCGAAATCGGCGATGATCGTGTCGGTCCGGTCCGTTGCCATGGCGGGGTCGCGGTCGATGAGCGCGAGAACCCGCTGCGGCTCGGCGCCGAAGATGAAGCGAGCCGAGGCCACCGCATAGCAGCCGATATCCAGCATCGCGCCGCCGCCGGTTTCGGGTCGGTTGCGGATATTGGCCGGATCGACATTCAGGAACGAGAAGGAGGTCTGCACCGATCGCACGGGGCCGATGCTGCCCTCGCCGATGATCCTGGCGACTGCATGCCATTGCGGATGATGGCGGATCATGAAGGCCTCGGCGACGAGCAGCGGCCCAGCCGCAGCCTTGATCTCCAGCGCCTCCTCGCGGTTCATGCCGATCGGTTTTTCGACCAGCACATGCTTGCCGCCAGCAAGGGCTGCCAATGTCGTCTCGCGATGGAGATGGTTCGGCAGCGCGTTGTAGATGGCGTCGATCTCGGGATCGTCGAAGAGCTCGGCATAGCTGCCATAGGCCTTGGCGATGCCGAACGGCTCGGCGAAGGCGCGGGCGCTCTCGGTCGATCGCGAGGCGACGGCCATCACGAGGGCCGAGGGACTTTTCTGCAATGCCGGCACGACGCGCTGGCGCGCGATCCGCGCCGTGCTCAAGATTCCCCACCGGACGGGTTTCGGCGCCGCAGCGCCGGCAAGCTCCACCATGCTGATCGTCTCCCTGGCTTCCGGCGCCGCGCGCCTCTTTGCGTCATTGCAGAAAAGCCGCGCCTTCGATAGAGGGACGAGAACGACGCCATTGGCGCCAGGCCACGCTTTTTCTCGGGAAACGCTCTGCCATGACGATCCGCCTCCATCGCGGCGACCTGCCCGATCTCTCGCGCTATCAGGGTTCGGTCGCGATCGACACCGAGACACTCGGCCTCAATCCGCATCGGGATCGGCTGTGCGTCGTGCAGCTTTCGCCGGGCGACGGCAGCGCCGACGTCGTGCAGATCGCCAAGGGCCAGACCGAGGCGCCGAACCTCGTGCGCCTGTTGGCAGACCCGGCCGTGACCAAGATTTTCCACTTCGCGCGTTTCGATGTCGCAGTCCTCTCCAGGACCTTCGGCGTCACCGTGGCGCCGGTGTTCTGTACCAAGATCGCCTCGCGCCTGACGCGCACCTATACCGATCGGCACGGCCTCAAGGATCTCGTCAAGGAGCTCCTCGATGTCGACCTTTCCAAACAGCAGCAAAGCTCGGACTGGGCGGCGGAAACCCTGTCCGACGCGCAGCTTGCCTATGCAGCCTCCGATGTGCTCCATTTGCACGCTGTACGCGATATCCTCGAGAAGAAGCTCGCACGCGACGGGCGGTCTGATCTGGCGAAGGCGTGTTTCGGCTTCCTGCCGACCCGCGCGGCGCTGGATCTCGCCGGCTGGGCGGAAGAGGATATATTCTCGCATTCATGAGGCAGCCGGCTCGGCCGCCGAGGCCGTCGCCAAAAGTCCACAAAGGCGTGGATTTGATGCGCTCCTACCGATGGAGAGTGGATGAGTTCGACGCCGGACGCGAGCGGAGAGGATGGGGACTATGCCTGGTTCGATCAGACCCGGGCAGAGATCGACGCGCGTTATCGCGCGGCGCGCCGCCATAGTGCGCGCGTCCGCATCCTCAAGATCGTCCTGCCGCTCGTCAGCCTGCTCGCCATCGTCGCCTTCGTCGTCTACGTCTATGTCATGCCGAGCCTGCCGGTAAACTTCTCCGCCAGCTCGATCGACGTGTCGCATAACGCGATCGTGATGCAGGATCCTCACGTCTCGGGCTATCTCAGCGGTGGCCGTTCCTACGAGTTGAAGGCGGATCGCGCCGAACAGTCGCTGCAGAACACCAAGGTCGTGACATTGCAGAATATCGGCGCGACGATCGGCATGGGCCGTGACGACAGCGCCCTCATCAAGGCGGCATCGGGCACCTATTATTCGGATGCCGAGCGCATCGTGCTCGACAGGAAGATTACGTTCACGACGACGACCGGCATCGAGGGGGCGCTCGAATCCGCCGATATCGATCTGAAGGCAGGCACGATGAATTCCGACAAGCCGCTGGCGTTTCGTTCCGCGGGCAGCGAGATCAAGGCCAATGGCGTGCAGGTGCGCGATCGTGGCCAGCGCATCTCCTTCCTGAATGGAGTAAAGGTAACCTATTCTATTCCAGCCGAATCGTCCCAGGCCGGCCAACGCGCAGCTCCATCGGTGACCGAATGACCTCTTCGACCATTCGTTTCTGCTTTGCCCTCGCTCTGGCAGCACCCTTGGTGCTCGGTGGCGTCGCCGCCCATGCCCAGACCACCGGCGAGATGTTCAAGGGATTCCAGTCCGATGAGAAGGGGCCGGTGAATGTCGAGGCCGATGCGCTCGACGTTCAGGAAAAGAACGGTCAGCGCGTGTCGACCTTCTCTGGCAACGTCACCGTCACGCGTGGCGACTCGGTGCTGAAGGCCGGCAAGATCGCGATCTACTCCTCCAATGACAAGGATGCGACGGGCGCCAAGCCGGCGGCCGGCAGCGATGTCATGCCCGGCGCGGGCAGCTTCACGCGCATCGAAGCCAGCGGCAAGGTCTACGTGAATTCCGGCGACCAGACGGCGACCGGCGACAACGGCGTCGTCGACATGCTGGCGAAGAAGGTGACGCTCACCGGCAATGTCGTCCTTAGCCAGGGCCCGAACGTGATCACCGGCGACCGTCTCGTCTGGGACATGGAGACCGGCAAGGCTCGTGTCGACCAGAAGCCGGGGGGACGCATCCGCGGCGTGTTCACCCCGGGAGCCGGCGCACCGGGCGCCCCCGGCGCGGCCGCGCCGACGCCCCCGGCAAAAACCAATTGAGTATCCGCCTCATGACAGCTGGTCGAAACCAGGCGGAGCGCTGCTGACCGTGGCCGATCCGACGCGAGGCTTCGAGGCCGATCAGGATTCCTATGGCGAGGCGATTGCCGAGCCGATGCCCGTCACGCGATACGCGGAAAACGCGGGTGGACCCGGCTGGCTGGTCGCGCGAGGGCTTGGCAAGAGCTATCGCCGCCGCCGGGTGGTGCATTCGGCCAGCCTTGCCGTCGCCCGTGGCGAGTCGGTCGGCCTGCTCGGGCCGAACGGCGCCGGCAAGACGACCATCTTCTACATGATCACCGGGCTGGTCCAGGCCGATCAGGGCCTCATCGAACTCGACGGCCATGACGTGACCAGCCTGCCGATGTATCGGCGCGCGCGTCTCGGCATCGGCTATCTGCCGCAGGAGACATCGATCTTTCGCGGCCTGACGGTCGAGCAGAACATCCGTGCCGTCCTCGAAGTCGTCGAACCCGACCGCGGCAAGCGCGAGGCGGAGCTCGATTCGCTGCTCGAGGAATTTCATATCTCGCATCTGCGCAAGTCGCCGGCGATCGCGCTCTCGGGCGGTGAGCGTCGGCGTTGCGAGATCGCGCGCGCACTGGCCAGCCGGCCTGCCTTCATGCTGCTCGACGAGCCCTTCGCGGGCATCGATCCGATTGCCGTCGGCGACATTCAGGCGCTGGTCCGCCATCTGACCGCGCGCGGTATCGGTGTCCTGATCACCGATCATAATGTCCGCGAGACGCTCGGCCTGATCGACCGCGCCTACATCATTCATTCCGGCGAGGTGTTGATGGAGGGGCGGCCCAGCGACATCGTGGCAAGCCCCGAGGTCCGCCGTCTTTACCTTGGCGAGCAGTTTACGCTTTGAAGGTGGCCTCGCTTGCGGTACCTAAAGGGTCGGCAAGCAAGAGTTGGACCAGTTTCCTGAGGTCGCCGCGTACCGATGTCGCTTTCTCCAAAGCTCGAGTTCCGGCAGACCCAGTCGCTGGTGATGACGCCGCAGTTGATGCAGGCGATCAAGCTGCTTCAGCTCTCGAATCTCGACCTGATTTCCTATGTCGAAGCCGAGCTCGAGCGCAATCCGCTCCTGGAGCGTGACGAGCGCGACGACGGCGAGGATATCGACGCCGGACCCGGCAAGGCCTCGATCGAGAGCGAGGGGTTCGCGGCGGCCGATGCGGGCGATGCGCCGGGCGACTGGATGGAGACCCGTCTCGAGACCTCGCCCGACGCGATCGCCGAGCGGCTCGATACCGATCTCTCGAATGTCTTTCCGGACGATCATGGCCAGGCGGCTGGCGAGCCGATGGCCGCGCCGGGCGGTGATCCCTGGTCGACACAGCCCGGACGCCAGCAGGCGAGCAGCGAGGATTACAATCTCGAGGCCTTCGTAGCCGAGGAGAAGTCGCTCGCCGATCACCTCGCCGACCAGCTCGGCCTCGCGATCACCGATCCCGCCTTGCGTCTCATCGGCCATGCGCTGATCGACGAGGTCGATGAGGCCGGCTATATCCGCACCGACATCGGCAGCATCGCGGAGCGGCTCGGCGCGCCGCTCGAACTGGTCGAGCGGACGCTCGCGATCCTGCAAGGCTTCGAGCCAACCGGCATCTGCGCCCGCACGCTCACCGAATGCCTGGCGCTGCAGCTCGCCGACCGCAATCGGCTCGATCCAGCCATGCTGGCGCTGATCAATCATCTCGATCTGGCGGCCCGGCGCGATTTTGCGGCGCTGAAGCGGATCTGCGGCTGCGATGACGAGGACCTCGCCGACATGCTGTCGGAGCTGCGGGCGCTCGATCCGAAGCCCGGCGCCTCGTTCGGCTCGACGCCGGTGCAGCCGATCGTGCCGGATGTCATCATTCGCGCGGCCCCCGACGGCAGCTGGCTGATCGAACTGAATTCCGAGACGCTGCCGCGCGTCCTCGTCAATCAGACCTATCTCGCCAGCGTCGCCCGGCCCTCGAAGCAGGGCGAGGAGAAGGCCTTCCTGGCCGACTGCCTGCAGACCGCCAACTGGCTGGTGAAGAGTCTCGACCAGCGCGCCAAGACGATCCTGAAGGTGGCGACGGAAATCGTTCGCCAGCAGGACGGCTTCCTGACACATGGCGTCCGCCATCTGCGGCCGCTCAACCTGAAGACCGTCGCCGAGGCGATCGGCATGCACGAGTCGACGGTCTCGCGCGTCACGTCGAACAAATACATGGCGACCTCGCGCGGCATCTTCGAGCTGAAATATTTCTTCACCTCGGCGATCGCCTCCTCCGAGGGTGGTGAGGCGCACTCGGCCGAATCCGTTCGCCACCGCATCCGCAGCCTGATCGACGCCGAGAGCCCGGAGGACGTCCTCAGCGACGACACGCTCGTCAAGCTGCTGCGCGAGGCCGGCATCGATATTGCGCGGCGCACGGTCGCGAAATATCGCGAGGCGCTGCGCATTCCTTCCTCCGTTCAGCGCCGGCGCGAAAAGCTGGCCGAGGCGACTGCTGCGCGCTGAGGGCAGCCGGTCATTTGCGCTTTCCCCTTGCCGCGGCCTCGACGGATGCCCAGCTTCAGGAGATGATGGTCGGGACGACCGGGGGGTTTCCTTGACTTCCCAGCCGGCCGTCACTAGAAGGGCGCGGCGCCGGACGGTGTGTTGGGCCTCGGACCGGAGAGAACTCCGGCCGTTTGAAGGGTGGGTCCAGACGAGCCGAAACCGGCAACGTGCCCGACGGGGCATCGGCTCGCCTGGCGGACCGAGCCTCGGATCGCAACGACGTCCAAAGGGTACGTGCTCCATGACTCTCCGCATTTCCGGTAAGCATATCGAGATCAGCGACGCCTATCGCACGCATGTCGAAGGCCGGGTCGGTGCCGTCGTCGAGAAATATTTCGACGGAGGCTTTTCCGGTCGTGTCGTGCTCGAGCGCGACGGCGCGGGCTATCGGGTTGACTGCGCGCTGCATCTCGACAGCGGGCTCGACCTGCAGGCCGAGGGACGCGGTCACGAGATCTACCCGACCTTCGAGCAGGCAGCGGAGCGGATCGAGAAGCAGATGCGGCGCTACAAGCGGCGCCTCAAGGATCATCATCACGACAGCCGTGTCGTGTCGGATGCCGATGCGAACTACGTCGTCCTTGCCGCGACCCCCGACGCGGACGAGGAACTTGCCCCGGATTACAATCCGATGGTGATCGCCGAGGAGACGAAGTCGCTGCGCACGCTGTCCGTGTCCGGCGCCGTCATGGCGATGGACCTTGCCGACGCCCAGGTGGTGGTGTTCCGCCATGCCGGCCATGGCGGGGTGAATATCGTTTATCGTCGTCGCGACGGCAATATCGGATGGATCGACCCGGCCGCGACCGCCAAAGGGGATTCCGTCAGCCTGTGATTCCGCCTAAGGTGGAATAACTGCTCGGCGCGCTCAAGCGGCGCGCCGAGAAGGCGGGTTGCGTACCCAAGGGTTTGAACAAGGCATTTTGAACCAAGTCATGGACCTCAGCGATCTCATCAGCCCGGACACGATCATTCCGGCGCTGAAAGCGAACGGCAAGAAGCAGGCTCTGCAGGAATTGGCGGAGCGGGCCGCGCGCCAGACCGGACTCGACGAGCGCCAGATCTTCGACACGCTGCTGCAGCGCGAGAGGCTGGGTTCGACCGGGGTTGGCAATGGCATTGCCATTCCGCATGGCAAGATCCGTTCGCTGAAGCGAATCCATGGCATTTTCGCCCGCCTCGCCAAGCCGATCGATTTCGAATCGCTTGATGACCAGCCCGTCGACCTCATCTTCCTGCTGCTGGCGCCGGAAAGCGCCGGAGCGGATCATCTGAAAGCCCTGGCCCGCATTGCGCGTCTGCTGCGCGAGCCTGGCCTTGCCGCCAAGCTCAGGGCCTCGAGCGACCAGACAGCGCTCTATGCCGTGCTGAACGGAGGCGCTGCCGCCTCCAATGCTGCCTGATCGGCCGGGTCGCCGCCTTCAATCGGACGGAAACACGCCTTAGGCTCCGCATGCTCCTCGAGCGCGATGCGGAGGCTTCCCATGCGGCGACTGCTGGTTCTGATGGCGGCCTGGCTCTGCCTCGCCGGCGCTACGGCGGCGCCCGAGCTGCCGCAATCGGCGCGTGCCGGCTCCTTCGAAGCGACCTTTGAAGGGCTTGCCATCGGCCGCGGCCGCCTGCGCAGCCGGGCGATCGGGCTTGATCGCGGCTTTCTCGTCTGGACGACGGGACGCGAAACCGATGGCGTCTTCGTGCTCGATCAGCTGTTCCGTTTCGATGACGGGAGCACCGACCGGCGCACCTGGCGCTTCCGGCCGATCGGTCCTGGGACCTATGTCGGCGAGCGGCAGGACCTCGCCGCGCCTGCCAAGGTCCGCGTCGAGGCTGATGCCGTCCGCCTTTCTTACGATATCTGGCTGCGACGGCGCGGCAAGGCGCCGCTGAAGCTGCATTGCGAGGACCGGATCACGCGCCTCGCCTCGGGCGCGCTGCTGAGCCGCGGCACCATCTATCGTCTCGGCGTGCCGGTCGGCAGCGTCGAGACGCATCTCATTCCCGATACGCGCCAGCCGGTCACTTCAGGGCGCCGGCCGTGAGCCCGCTGACGATCTTCCGCTGCAACAGCACGAAGATCAGCAGGATCGGCGTCACATAGATGACCGAATAGGTCATGATGCCGTTCCAGTCGGTCGTGTTGGGGCCCATGAAGTTCATCAGTCCGACCGTGGCCGTCTGCAGCGACTCTTCCGAGATCATCGAGCGCGAATAGACATATTCGCCGAACGACTGCAGGAAGATGAGCACCGAGGTGACGAGAATGCCGTTGCGGGCCAGCGGCACGGCGATGCGCAGGAATGCGCCGAGCCGCGTGGCGCCGTCGACGCGGGCCGCCTCCTCGAGTTCCTTCGGGATCTGCATGAACGAGGTGCGGGTCAGCACGATGAACAGGGGCAGCACCTTTGCCGCCTGCGCCAGCACCACCGCGAGACGCGGCGTCGCGATCAGGCCGACCTGGTTGAAGATCACGAAGATCGGCGTCGCCATCAGCGAGGACGGCAACACTTGCATCATCAGGATCAGGAACAGGACGATATCCATGCCGATGTTGCGGACGCGGGCCAGCGCATAGGCGCAGCCCGTGCCGAAGAAGGCGGCGATCGCCGTCGTGCCGATGGCGATGACGAGCGAGTTCCAGAGATAGCTGCTCATTTTCTTGCTGACGAAGACGTCGGCGAAGTTGAACTGCGGGTTGCCCGGCCAGAAGGTCGGCGGATAGACGAAGGTCTCGGTCGAGGGTTTGAACGCCGTCAGATACATCCAGTAGAGCGGGAACAGGTAGACCGCGAGAAACAGGAGGGCGAGGGCGAGGAGAATGTAGCGCTTCATGATCGTGCCTCAGGCCCGGTGTTCATGGCGGGTGGAGCGGACATAGATCACCGCCACGATTATGACGAAACCGAGCATCAGGCAGGAGACCGCGCTGCCCGAGGCGATGTCGTAGATCTGGAACGACAGCTGCCAAGACCAGTATTGCGCCACGTTGGAGGCGTTGGCGGGCCCGCCCTGCGTCAGCGAGGCGAAGAGGTCGAATTGCTGCAGCGTGAAGATGATGCCGAGCGAGACGACCGCGCCGATCGTCGAGCGCATCATCGGCAGCGTCATGTGCCAGAAGCGCTGCCAGGCATTGGCTCCGTCAAGCGCTGCCGCCTCATACATGTCCTTCGGTATGCCGACGAGGCCGACCGACAGCAGGATCATGTTGAAGGGAATGCCGAGCCAGATATTGGCGATGACCACCGAATAGAGCGAGATCTGCGGGTTCGAGAGCCAGAAGACCTTGCCGTCGATCAATCCGGCCGATTGAAGCAGATAGTTGAGCACGCCGAAGTCGCCGGCGAAGATCCACTTCCACACCGCGCCGGCGACCAGCGCCGGCATGATCCATGCCGCGAGGAACAGGCCGCGCAGAAAGCTGCCGCCGGGAAAGTCCTGCTGGAAGAAGAGCGCAAGGCCGAAGCCGATCCCGAGCTGGAAAATGATGCAGAGGCCGACGAACACCACCGTGTTCCAGATCACCGGCCAGAAATCAGGCGAGGCGAACAGCGACTTGTAGTTGGCAAGGCCGACAAACGGCCGCACCAGCGAAGCGAGACTGAACATGTCCACTTCCTGGAACGACATCAGGATGTTGTAGACCAGCGGGAACGCCGAAAAGACCAGGAGATAGGCGAGCGCCAGCAAGGCGAGCGTGGCATCGAAGCCATGGCCGTCGCGCAGGGTGCGGAAGAGGGCCGACATGGCGCTTGCTCCGGAACAGGTGGGGATCAAAAGGGCGGCCGCACATCGGAGATGGCGGCCGGCTATGAATGGAAAACGGCCCCCGACGGCGTGCGCCGGGGGCCGTCCGCCTTACTTCTTGACGATGCCGTCGATCGTCGTCTGCGCAGTGTTGAGCGCAGTCTGGGCATCGGCCTGGTGCGTCAGCGCCTGCTGGATCGCGGTCGAGATCGCCTTGGAGATCTTCGCCCAATCCGGCGACGGGCCGCGCGCGCGGGCATACTTCATCGACTCGATGAAGACCGCATATTCAGACGGCCACTTCGGGTCCTTGACGTCGACCGGATAGGACGGGACGAAGCCGAACTCGTTCCAGACGCGCGGCATCTGCGAGTACATGTATTCGAGATACATGAAGGCTTCCTTCGGATGCTTCGTCTTGGCGAAGATCACGTTGTTGCCTTCGCCGAGCGCCGAGGCGCGAGCATCGCCTTCCTTCTGGATCGGCAGGAGTGCGACGCCGACGTCGAACTTGGCGTCCTTCGACATGCGCGGCAATTCCCACGGACCGGAAATGGCCATGGCGGCATTGCCGGCATTGAAGGTTGCGAACGAGTCGTACTGGCCGCGGATCAGCGTGTCGGGCGAAGCGAGCTTCTCGTCGATGATCTTCTGCCAGAGCTCGAGCGCCTGGACGGCACCCTCGCCATTCACCTTGTCGAAATTGCCGCCGGTCGACTGGATCCAGGGCAGGAACTGGAAGGTGCCTTCCTCGTTCGCATTCGCCGAGAAGGCGAGGCCATAGACGTTCTTGGCCGGATCCGTCAGCTTCTTGGCCGCATCATAAAGCTGGTCCCAGGTCTGCGGCGGCTTGTCGGGATCGAGGCCGGCAGCCTTGAACATGTCCTTGTTGTAGTAGAGCGCGATTGTGTTGGAGCCGCGCGGCAGGCCGTAAATCTTGCCGTCCCAGGTGACGGTCGAAAGCGGGCCCGGGAAGATCTTCGAGGTATCGACGATCGTCGAATCCTTGAGATAGGGCGAGATGTCGAGCAGCGCGCCCTTCGAGGACAGGAACGGCGTGTTCGGATTGTCGACATAGGCGACGTCAGGTGCCGTGCCGGTTGCGACCGCGCGCGTGATGTCGTTGGCCCAGTCGGCAAACTCGACATGCTTGATGTTGAACTTGATGTCGGGATGGAGCTTCTGGAACTCCTGCGCCATCACATACATGTAGCCCGGATCGGACTCGCGATCGATCGTCCAGACATCGAGCGTCACGTCTTCGGCCGAGGCGAGCATGGTCGAGCCCAGAAGCCCGATCGCGCCTGCCAGCAGCATGGCTGTCTTCGACATATTTTTCCTCCACGTTTTCAGTTCAAGAGACGGTATTGCCCCCTCCAGGGCATCGAGCGCGGCACCTGCAGCAGCGCGCCCATCACCGGCCGAAAGGCCGGCGAATACGCAATCAGACCGGATCGGCGATGAAAGCCGCACCGCCGCGCGCTTCCTTCAGATAGTTGAGTGACCGCACCTGGCCCGTCATTTCGAGGGCGTTGCGGTAGACCGGATCATGCCAGCCCTCGATGTCGATCGTGCCTTTGAAGCCGGCCAGGCGCAACTCGCTGATGACGCGGGTCCAGTCGCTGTCGCCGAAGCCCGGCGAGCGCATCTGCACGAAGGGATATTTGCCGAAGATTCCGTTCTCGCGAATGACGTCCCAGCGAATGGTCGCGTCCTTGCCATGGATGTGGAAGAACTTCGGCGCCCATTTGCGGATCTGCGGGATCGGATCGATCAGATAGACCATCTGATGGCAGGGCTCCCATTCGAGCCCGATATTGTCGTCCGGCGTTTCGTTGAAGATCAATTCCCAGGCGTCCGGATTGTGAGCGATGTTCCAGTCGCCGGTTGCCCAGTTGCCATCCATCGCGCAGTTCTCGAAGGCAAGGCGCACGCCCTTGTCGGCGGCGCGCTTGGCGAGCTCGCTCCAGACTTCCTTGTAGCGCGGCAGGCTTTCTTCGAGCGGCCGGCCGCGGACACGGCCCGTGAAGCCGGCGATCGTCTTGGCGCCGAAGAGATGGGCGTTGTCGATCAGCGTCTTCCAGCCTTCGAGCGTCTGGCGGTCGAGTTCGCCGTCCTCGAGCGGATTGCCGAACATGCCGAGCGTGTCGATGACGACGTCGTGGTCGCCTATGGCTTCCTTGAGCTCGGCGGCGAGCTTCGGAATGTTCTTGCCGCCAATCGTCTGCCAGAAGAACGGCTCGATCGACTCGAAGCCGAGCGGCAGGATCTGGCGCACATAGGCGGCCGGATCGGGCAGGTTGCCCTTGATCATGGTGCCGATGCGAATGTCGAGAAGGGGGTTGGTCACCAGCTGCTCCTTGATGGAAACGTCGAGGCCGTCGTCGCCCGGGCGGGCGGCAGCCTCTTAGATGTTGATGTCGACGCGGCGTCCGCCCGTGGCGCTCTCGATGGCGCCGAACACCATAGCAAGGCTGCGGATATTCTGATGCCCGACGGTTTCGGGCTCGGGACCGCCACGCGTCGCGGCGACGAAGTCCTGGATGAGGCCGAGGTGGCCGCCCGTGCGGTCGGCCGGATCGAGGGGAGGAATCTCGACTGCGGCCACCTCGGAGAACAGGCCTGCGGATACGCCAGTGGCGACCTCGGCCCGGATATCGTCATGCCCGTCCCATGTGAGCGAGCCCTTGGTCCCGACGATGCGCCAAGCGCTTTCCCAGCTCGTGCCGAGCCCTTCGGCGCACCAGGAACCGCGATAATTGAAGATCACGCCGTCTCCGAATTCGAAGATGGCGGCAGCCGACGAGCCCTGCCTGTACCAGGAGCTTTTCGGCTCCCATTCGCGGCAATAGACGCCTTCCGGCCGCTTGCCGGACAGAAAACGCGCCGCGTCGAACGTGTGGATCGCCATGTCGAGCAGCAGCACATGTTCCATCTCCTCGCGGAAGCCGCCGAAATGCGGTCCAAGGAAGAAATCGCAGTGGAGACTGGTGACATCACCGATGAGGCCGGACGCGACGGCGCGGCGGATGCGGCGCGGGCCTTCGAGATAGCGGCGGTTCTGGATCACGACATGCAGGCGATCGGCCGCCTTGGCGCGAGCGACAAGATCGCGCGCCTCGTCGAGGGAGTTCGCCATCGGCTTTTCGGAAAGGACATGGCAACCGGCCGCGAGCGCGGCTGAAACGACGTGATGCCGCGCGCCGGGCACGACCACGTCGAACAGGATCTCGGGGGAGGCCTTTTCGAGCAGTTCCTCGATGCTGGTGGCGATCACCACATTGTCGAGGCCGAATTCAGCGGCCCGGCTGGCAGCACGTTCGGCATCGATATCGGCAACGCCAACGATCTCAAGCCCATCAATGGTCTTGGCTGCCTCGAACCATGCACGACTCATGGCTCCGCACCCGATCAACGCGGCACGCTGCATTCCTGTCTCCTCCCAATCGACGCCATATTGTGCACCGCAATCGTTTTCGGTGCACTGCAAGAGCGTCGTAAACGTTTACGACAACACAACAGACGCGCCCCCTTGTCAAGGGCTCGCATGTAGCCGACCAATGGGATACGGCATCAAACCGTCTGCCGCGAAGGCGGTGGCGCGCGCCGTGCGCCCGCGATTGTCGCGGGGCAGTGGGACGGAGAGGAACGTTCGCTTGAGCATTCGCGACCTGGCGCGGCATCTCAATATTTCGATCGGCACGGTGTCGCGCGCGCTCAACGGCCGCTCCGACGTCAATGCCGAAACGCGCCGGCGCGTGTTCGAAGCGGCAGCGGCGATCGGCTATGTGCCGAACCAGTCTGGCCGCAGCTTGCGGCAGGGGACGACGAACGCGATTGGTTTCGTCGTCGAGACCAACAGCGAGACCAGCCTGCATGGCGACACCTTCTTCACCAGCGTCTATGGCGGCGTGCAGCAGGTTTTCGCGCAGCACCACCTCGATCTGATCGTCCTGCTCTGTCCCTTCGATCAGGATCCGCTCGAGCATCTTCGCCGCGTCGTCTCGCGCCGTTTCGTCGACGGGCTCTTCATCTCGGCCATCCAGCGGCATGATCCGCGCATCGACCATCTGATCGAGCGCGAAATCCCGTTCATGGCGCTCGGCCGCAGCCTTTCGGGCGGAACGCATCCCTGGATCGATCTCGATTTCGACGGGGTCGCTCATGCCTCGATCCGCCGCCTCTCCGAGCGCGGCCATCGGCGCATCGGGCTCGTCACGGCGGGGTCCGAGATCAATCTCGGCTATGTCTTCGCCGACAGCTACCGGGAGGCGCTCGCGGCCAACGATCTTCCCTATGACCCCGATCTCCTGATCCGCGCCGAGACGAGCGAAATGGGCGGCTACAATGCCGTCGACCGATTGCTCAAGCTGCCCGAGCGCCCGACGGCGATCGTGCTCGTCAACGAGATCATGGCGATCGGCGTCTATCGGCGGCTGCACGAGGTGGGGCTTACGCCGGGGCGCGACATGGCCGTCATCGGCTTCCGCGATTCGCCGCAATCCCGCTTCCTGTCGCCGCGGCTGACCTGTTTCCGGATCGAACTGTTCGAGCTTGGTCGCCGGCTTGCAGAGGGCCTGCTCGCGACGATGCCGGCCTATCGCGACCAGCACCCTGTCGGTCTCGTGCAGGAGATCTGGCCGGTGCATCTGGTGCCGGGCGAAAGCGATCCGCCGCCGCCCTGAGTGCCGAAGCGGGCGCCGCGCGGCTGCCGCGCCAGCTCTTGAACGAATTGGCGTCCCGCGCGTTGTCCGGTGCAATGTTTGAACGGGAGTGTTCCAATGGCTCAGTCCGGCGATTTCCAGGAAGCGGCCGAAAAGATCGGCGCGACGGCGAGCGCCGTCAGCGCGCATGCGCGGCGCGCCGCGAGGGCGGCGACCTCCGAGGCTGCCCGCGCGGTCCGGGGCGAGCGCGAGGTGGTACGCAACGTGTTCCATGACCTCGCCGACGAGGCCGAGGAGAAAGCTCGCTCGGCGGGCGAGGCTTCGACCGCCTTTGGCCGCATGCTGGCCCGCCGTTCGGCGCAGCAGCCGCTGGTCGCGATCGCGCTGGTGGCGGCGACGGCAGCCCTCGCATCCGCCCTTGCGGGCTGGGCGTTTACGCGGCGCTGATCCGCCGCGCCGGCGCAGATGGCCCGCTGCGGCCTTTCTGGTAGCATGAGGCAGGCGGGCGGAGAGGATTGGCTTGATGGCGGCAATGCGGGCCGAGACAGGGGACGGCGGGGCGGCCGAGGCAGACCGCACGGTCTCTGCCCCGATCCGTGTGCGCCGCCCATTGCCGGTCACGGCCTGGAAGGTCCTTGTCGACGTCTTCATGCGTTTCGTCGCCCATGACGATGCGCTGATTGCGGCCGGCGTCGCCTTCTATGGCTTCCTCGCCGTCTTCCCCGCGTTGGCGATCTTCATTTCGCTCTATGGGCTGCTGTTCGATCTTTCGGGCGTGACGCAGCATGCGGCCGATATCGCCTCTGTGCTGCCGGACGAGGCGCGACCCATCGTCCTCGACTTCCTGACCGCTCTGGCGAGCAAGGGACCGGCCCAGCTCAATGCCGGGCTCTTCATCGGCCTTGCCATCGCGCTCTGGAGTTCGCGCGCCGGTGTTGCGGCGCTGATGAGCGGCGTCAACTTCGCTTATGAGGTCAAGGACGACCGCAATATCTTCATTTCGATCGGGATCTCGCTGGCGCTGACCGTCGGCGCGGTCATCTTCGCCATCCTGACGCTGACGGTGATCGCCGCAGTCCCGGTCGCGCTTTCCGTGCTGCATGTGCCGCATGCCAGCGTCACGACGGTGCTGCTCATCCGCTGGCCGATCCTGGCGCTGATCGCGTTCTCGTCCATCTCGGCGGTCTATTTCGTGGTCCCGCATAGGAAGCCGGGCGGCCCGTGGAGGCAGGCGCGGCGCATGCTGCCCGGCGCCATCGCCGCGACGCTGATCTGGTTGCCGGGTTGTTCTCTGTTTTCGTTCTACGTCACGCGGATCGCCGTCTATGACGCGACCTACGGCTCGCTCGGCGGTCCCGTCATCTTCCTGCTCTGGCTGTGGTTCACGGCGCTCTCCGTGCTGATCGGCGCCGAGATCAATGCAAGCTGGTCGGGCCTCAAGACGCCGAAGCAGCGCCACCAGACACCCGAGCCGAACTGACGTTCCGGATCAGTCCTTCGCCGCCGCCGAACGGTCCTGCCGCTTCAGCAAGGCGCCACGGCCGAAATGCAGGATCACCAGCGACGCGGCTGCGATAGCCACCGCGATCAGCAGCTTGTGCTCGAAGCCGTGCAGGCGCCCCGAATACTCCTCGATGAGACGGCCGAACACATAGCCGATGGTCGTCACCAAAGCGGCCCAGGCCGCCGCCGCGATGACGTTCAGCACTGTGTAGAGCAGCGGTGGCACCCCGGCGATGCCGATCGCGATCGGGCTGATGGTGCGGACCCCATAGATGAAGCGGAACGAGAGGATGAACAGCACGCGGCGACGCTTGATGAGATCAAGCACCCGCGTGAAGGCGGGCCGCGCTGATTGGCGCTTCACGAGTCTCGAATCCCGCGCGTAACGACCTATATAATACAGGGTCTGGTCGCCGGTGAGCGAGCCGGCAAAGGCGGCAAGGAACACGCCGATGGGATCGAGAATGCCCTGATGGGCGAGGAAGCCAGCGGCGAGCAGAATACTGTCGCCCTCGATGATGACGCCGAAATAGACCACGATCAGCCCGTAGCTGGCGAGGAACTGATCGATCCAGTGAAGCATGCGCGCTGTCGTCCTTGGTGCCGCCCGGCCGGGCGGATGAGGGCAGAGGATCAGCCGGGGGCCCGGCGAGCGCAAGCGCCGATCGCGCTTGGCCCGGCCGCCACCTTCGCGCCGTCTTTTGCGGCTAGGCACGAAGGTGCAATTTCTTCGAAGAAGCAATAGATTAGCCCTACGAATCGATGCTCGCGCGCGCCGCCTGTGCGCGCGATGCAGGACCACCCAGGAAAGACTGAATGTCGGATATCGCCCGCGACAATGCCTCGGAAGCCTACGGCGCCGATTCCATCAAGGTGCTCAAGGGCTTGGATGCTGTCCGCAAGCGTCCGGGCATGTATATCGGCGACACGGACGACGGTTCGGGCCTGCACCACATGGTGTATGAGGTGGTCGACAACGCCATCGACGAGGCGCTGGCCGGCCACGCCGATCTCGTCAGCGTGACGCTGAATCCCGATGGTTCCTGCACCGTCATCGACAATGGCCGCGGCATTCCGACCGATATCCACACCGGCGAAGGCATTTCGGCAGCCGAGGTCATCATGACCCAGCTGCATGCCGGCGGTAAGTTCGACCAGAATTCCTACAAGGTCTCGGGCGGCCTGCATGGCGTCGGCGTCTCGGTCGTCAACGCGCTGTCGTCATGGCTGAAGCTCAAGATCCGCCGTGGCGGCAAGATCCACGAGATGAGCTTCTCGCATGGCAATGCCGACGGCCCGCTCCAGGTCACCGGCACCTATGAATCGCAGGTCGTTTCCGGCGTCTATGAAGGCCGCAGCGGCAGTGAGATCACCTTCCTGCCGTCGACCGAGACCTTCACCAAGGTCGAGTTCGATTTCGATACGCTCGAACATCGCCTGCGCGAGCTCGCCTTCCTGAATTCGGGCGTCCGCATCGTGCTGACCGATCGCCGCGGCGTCGAGCCGCGCCGCGAGGAACTGGTCTATGACGGCGGCCTTGAGGCCTTCGTGCGCTATCTCGACCGCGCCAAGCATCCCCTGCTTTCAGCGCCGATCGGCCTGTCGGCCGAACGCGACGGCATCACCGTCGAGGTCGCGATGTGGTGGAACGACAGCTACCACGAGAATGTGCTCTGCTTCACCAACAACATCCCGCAGCGCGATGGCGGCACCCATCTCGCCGGCTTCCGCGCCGCGCTGACGCGCCAGGTCACCGGCTATGCCGATCGCGAGGGCATCTCGAAGCGCGAGAAGGTTTCGCTCACCGGCGATGATTGCCGCGAAGGCCTGACGGCGGTCCTGTCGGTCAAGGTGCCCGATCCGAAATTCTCCTCGCAGACCAAGGACAAGCTGGTTTCGTCCGAGGTTCGTCCTGTCGTGGAGAGCCTCGTCAACGACCTGCTCGGCATGTGGTTCGAGGAGCATCCGGCCGAATCGAAGCAGATCGTCGCCAAGGTGGTCGAGGCGGCGACAGCGCGTGAGGCGGCCCGCAAGGCGCGCGAGCTGACGCGGCGCAAGGGCGCGCTCGACATCGCCTCGCTGCCGGGCAAGCTGGCCGACTGCCAGGAGCGCGATCCCTCGAAGTCCGAAATCTTCATCGTCGAGGGCGACTCGGCAGGCGGCTCGGCCAAGCAGGGCCGCAATCGCGAGAACCAGGCGGTGCTGCCGCTGCGTGGCAAGATCCTGAATGTCGAACGCGCGCGTTTCGACAAGATGCTGTCATCCGAGCAGATCGGCATGCTGATCATCGCGCTCGGCACGTCGATCGGCAAGGACGAGTTCGCGCCGGACAAGCTGCGCTATCACAAGATCATCATCATGACGGACGCCGATGTCGACGGCGCCCATATTCGCACGCTGCTGCTCACCTTCTTCTTCCGCCAGATGCCGGAACTGATCGAGCGTGGCCATGTCTTCATCGCGCAGCCGCCGCTCTACAAGGTCACCAAGGGCCGTTCGGAACAGTATCTGAAGAACGAGCGCGCGCTGGAGGACTACCTCATCGACCAGGGCGTCGATGACGCGGCGCTGCATCTGGAAAGCGGCGAAGTGCGCGCCGGCGCCGATCTCGCGGCGATCGTCAATGACGCGCGCCAGGTCAAGCACATCATCGACGGGCTGCATACGCGCTATGACCGCCGGCTGGTCGAGCAGGCGGCGATCGCTGGTGCGCTGTCGAGCACCGTGATGAACGATCCCGAGGCCGCCCTCGCGGCCGTGCAGAAGGTGGCGGAGCGGCTCGATTCGATCTCGGACGAGACCGAACAGGGCTGGACCGGCACGCTGGGACGTGATGGTGGCTATCTGTTCGAGCGCGAGGTGCGCGGCGTCCGCGAAGCGGCGATGATCGACGCGGCCCTGATCGATAGCGCCGATGCCCGCAAACTCGACGGCCTCTCGGCCAAGATGCGCGAAGTGTTCGAGCGTCCGTCGGTGTTCCGCCGCAAGGAGCTGGAAACGCCGATCTTCGGTCAGCGCTCGCTGCTCGAGGCGGTGTTCGCCGCCGGCCGCAAGGGCATCACGATGCAGCGCTACAAGGGCCTTGGCGAGATGAACGCGAGCCAGCTCTGGGAAACGACGCTCGATCCGAACGTCCGCTCGCTGCTGCAGGTCCGCGTCAAGGAAGCCGACGCTGCCGACGACCTCTTCACCAAGCTGATGGGCGACGACGTCGAGCCCCGCCGCGAATTCATCCAGGACAACGCGCTGAGCGTGGTGAACCTGGACGTGTGAGGCGACTGGAGCGGAAGCGGTCCTCCTTTATTGGACGCTGGCGCAGCCATCACCTATATTGGCGGCGTGATGAAGACGACGACACAGATCATCCCTCAGGACTATCCGGAGCTTGCGGCGCTCGTCTGGAATGGCGATCCGTCGCGTCCGCTAGACCCCAAGGAGGCCCTCGCAATCTACGAGCGCAATTGGCGTTTCGTGGAGCCTTCCCGCTTGGGCGAGCAGGAGCGAGCTCTGATCGCTGAGTTGGTCGCGACTGTTGGGAACGGGCATCTGCTCGTCTGAAGGCGACGACAGGATGGCGTTCAAACGGGCGGCCCACCGAAATATTGCCGAGGCGCTCGCCTCGATGGATGCTGAGCGCCTCAGGCAATACCGATGCTATTTTGCCGGTGGAACGGCGATCGTTCTGCAGAACGGCGAATACCGGCAGTCCCTTGATGTCGATTTTCTGTGTGCCGACGCCCATGGTTATCGGGAGTTGCGCAGCCGTGCGGTGCGTGACGGGATAGCCGGGTTTTTTGGCACGAAGGCGATCGCCCTGCGGGATTTCCGGGCCGACCAATACGGACTGCGGACCGCATTCGAATGGGCCGGTCAGACGATCAAGTTCGAAATTGTGCGCGAAGCCCGGATAGCGCTGGATGGCGCGATGGACCACCAACTCGGTCTGGCCGTTCTGTCTCGTTCCGATCAATGTGCCGAAAAGCTGCTGGCCAACGCGGATCGGTGTCTCGACCGGTCCGTTGCCTATCGCGATGCCATCGATCTCGGTTATCTGGCTTTGGCGGATGGCGGCCGCTTTTCCGAAGCCGCGATCGCGAAGGCGGAAGCAGCCTACGGCGACGACATCCGCCGAAAGGCGCTGATCGCTTTTGAAAGACTTGCCGACGAGGGAGAGCGTCGTCATGCCGCGACGACGCTCGATATGCGTCCCGAGGATGCAGCACGGGGCGCCGAAGCTTTTCAGGCCGCGGTCACCCTGGCCGGGTGGTGACGGCCTCAGCTCTTCAGCATCGCGAAGCCTTCGTCCGTCAGCTGGTAGCCGGAGACGCGGGTCTTGACGAGGCCGAGCTCGATCAGGCGCTGGACGGCCTTGCCGTCGAGGCCGACATAGGGGCCGGGGCGGGCGACGCGGGCCAGCATCTTCAATTCGATTGCCGAGAGATCGGCCTTGGTCGGGGTCGGCTTGGCGGTGGCCATGATGAGATCCTTTTCTTGGTTATCGTTCGGGGGACGTTCAGACGGCGGTGTCCATCAGTCCGCGCTTGCGAAGCAGCGCTGACGGATCGGGATCACGGCCGCGGAAGGCCCGGTAAGCCTCGTCGGGCTTGCGGCGATTGCCTGCCGAATAGACGAATTCCTTGAGCCGCGCCGCGACGTCGGGCGCGAAGATATCGCCGGCTTCCTCGAAGGCGTCGAAACCGTCGGCGTCGAGCGTCTCGGACCAAAGATAGCTGTAATAGGCCGAGGAATAGCCGTCGCCGGCAAACACATGCTGGAAATGCGGCGTGCGGTGACGCATCACCATCGCCTGGGGCATGCCGATCTCGGCGAGAATATCCTTCTCGAAGGCCGTCGAATCGAGGCCCGCGCCGTCTTTGAGGAGGTGCAGCCGGAGATCGACCAGCGCCGAGGAGACATATTCGACGGTGGCGAAGCCCTGATTGAAGCTGCGGCTCGCCTTGAGGCGCTCGATGAGCGCCGCCGGCATCGGCTCGCCGGTGCGGTAATGCACGGCGAAGCGCTCCAAAATCTCCGGCCGCTCGAACCAGTGCTCATAAAGCTGCGAAGGAAATTCGACGAAATCGCGCGCGACGCTGGTTCCGGCGATCGAGGGATAGGTCACGTCCGACAGGAGGCCATGCAGGCCGTGGCCAAATTCATGGAACAGCGTGCGCGCATCGTCATAGGACAGCAGCGTCGGTGCGCCGTCAGCGCCTTTTGCGAAGTTCATCACATTGACGATAACAGGCCTGACATCGCCGACGAGCCGCTCCTGGCCGCGATAATCGCTCATCCAGGCGCCGCTGCGCTTCGAGGGCCGCGCGAAATAATCGCCGAGGAAGATGCCGACCAGATCGCCGCTGGCATTGGTCACTTCGAAGACGCGGACATCCGGATGATAGGCCGGCACGTCCTTTCGCTCCTGGAAGGTGACGCCGAACAGCCGCGTCGCCGTATCGAACGCCGCCTCGATGACCTTGTCGAGCTGCAGATAGGGCTTCAGCCCGGCCTCATCGAGATCGAATTCGGCCTTGCGGCGACGCTCGGAATAATAGCGCCAGTCCCAGGCGGCGAGCTCGAAATTGCCGCCCTCCGAATGGACGAGCGCCTGCAGCGCCGCGCGCTCCTCAATGGCGCGGGCACGGGCCGGCGCCCAGACGGAGGTGAGCAGGTTCATGGCCGCTTCGGGCGTCTTGGCCATCGAGTCTTCGAGGCGGAAATGCGCGAAGCTCTCGAAGCCGAGCAGTTCCGCCTGCTCGGCGCGCAGCGCGACCGTCTCGGCGATGATCGCGCGGTTGTCGGTCTTGCCGGCCTCGCCGCGTGCGGTCCAGGCCTCGAAGGCCTTTTCACGGAGATCGCGCCGGGCCGAGAACTGCAGGAACGGCTCGATCGACGAGCGCGACAGCGTGATGAGATATTTGCCCTCGAGGCCGCGATCCCGGGCGGCCTGGGAGGCCGAGGCTATGAGGAAGTCCGGCAGCCCGGCCAGATCGTCGCCGGCCTCGAGCACCAGCGTCCAGCCCTTCTCGTCGGCCAGTACGTTCTGGCCGAATGTGGTCCCGAGCGTCGCGAGACGCTCCGAGATCACGGCAAGGCGCGCCTTGGTCTCGGCCGGCAAGCCGGCACCGGAACGGCGGAAGCCGGTGTGATAGCGCTCCAGCACGCGTGCCTGCTCGGCGTCGAGCCCGGCATCGCCGGCCTTCGCCAGCGCGTCGATACGCTGGAACAGGGCCTCGCTCAGATAGATCGAGCTCCGATGCCGCGAGAGCAGCGGCGCGACTTCCATCTCGATCGCTTCCAGCGCGTCGTTGGTATGCGCACCGGTCAGGTTGAAGAAGACCGAGGCGACGCGGTCGAGCAGCCGTCCGGCGCGTTCCATCGCCTCGATCGTGTTCGCGAAGGTCGGCGCTTCAGGATTGCCGGCGATCACCGCGATCTCGCGCTGATGCTCGGCGATCGCCGCCTCGAAGGCCGGCCGGTAATGCGCCGGCTCGATCGCGGCGAAGGGCGGCATGCCGAAGGGCGTCGTCCAGGTCGAAAGAAGCGGATTGTCGGCTGTCATGCGCGCGGCCTCGGCAAGGGGCGGAAAGATGCGGGTAGCTGAAATGGATCCCGCCGCCACCCGGATCAAGCATATCGAGGAGCGCGATTCGCATTATAGAAGGGCGGAAGCAAGCCCTCCATCGCGATTCGACCTGTCGATCATGTCTGCGTCCGCCTCAAAGACCACGCTGTCACCGCCTCGCGTCCTCGTCATCGGCGATGTCATGACCGATGTCATCGTCCAGCCGGAAGGGCCGATCGTGTCCGGTTCCGATCGTCGCGCGCGCATCGGGATCTATCCCGGCGGCTCGGCCTGCAACCAGGCGGCATGGCTCGCTTATCTCGGCATTCCCGTGGCGCTCGCCGGCAAGGTCGGCCGCCGCGACGCGGAGGAGCAGGCGCGCGCGCTGGCGGAAGCGGGCGTCACGCCGCGCCTCGGCATCCATGAGACGCTGGGCACCGGCATGCTCATCGCGCTGATTTCCGAGGGCGGCCAGCGCTCGTTCCTGACCGATCGCGGCGCCAATGACACGCTGTCGAACGACGATCTGCCGGTTTCGCTGCTCACCGGGCTCGATCTCGTCCATGTCTCCGGCTATGCGCTATTCACGCCGGGCCCGCGCGCGGCGGTCATGTCGCTGATGGCGGTTGCGCGGGCGCGCGGCATCATGGTGACGGTCGATCCGGCCTCCGTCGGTTTCCTCGGCGAGGTCGGGCGCGACAATTTCCTCGGCTGGACCCGCGATGCATCGATCCTGTTTCCGAACGAGGACGAGGCGGCGTTTCTGGCCGGATCGGAGGATCCTGCGGCGCAGATCCGCTTCCTCACCGATCGCTACGGCCTCGTCGCGGTCAAGCGCGGCGCGGCGGGGGCCGAGGTCGCCACGGCGCAGATCCGCCTGAAGGCGCAGCCGCCAACGGTTGCGGCGATCGATACGACGGGGGCGGGCGATGCCTTCCTCGCCGGCTTCCTGGCGGCGCGGCTCGCCGGGGCGAGCCTGGAGCAGTGTCTTGCCGAGGGCGTCAGGAATGGCGCTGAAGCAACGACCGTGATCGGCGGCAGGCCGCCGGCCCGCCCGGCCTGAGGCCCGTCAGCTCGGAAAGACCTTGCGCACCCGCTCGACCTTCTTCTGGGCCCGCCGCGTGCGCAGGATCAGCTTGATGAAGCGGTGCACCTTGGCGAAGAGCGATTGCTGGCCGTCATCCTCGCGGGCATCCAGCCATTTGGCGATCGAGAGCGCCTCGGCCGTGTGGCTGAACAGCTGCGAGATGAAGCGGTTGATGGTCGGGTCGTTGTAGTCGACCGCCACCAGCCGGCTCGGGGTCTGCTCGATCTTGGCGAGCCAGAGATTCATGAAGACCGCGCTGTCCTTGATCTTCTTCTCGGTGAGCGGCTCGAACGGGCCGCCGAGAAATCCTTCGAGACCGGCCAGGAAAGCCGCGGCGCGGGGCCGCGTCGCCGCGTGGCGCCGTGCATGCGCGACCATCACATTGACAGCCCGCTCGCGCAGCATCTTGTAGTCGGTGCTGTTCCAGCGTGCAGGATGCACCTCATGCAGCAGGAACGGCGCCGCGATGAACTCGACCGGATGATGCAGCGAGGCGACCGTCGGCAACAGGATGTCCCAATAGGGCGCGCCCATCTGGAAGGCGCCGACATCGGGATCGGCGGCAAGCTCGGCCAGCGCGCCGCCCGCGAAGAAGATGCCGTCGATGCCGCGATTATAGGTGCCGACGACGCCGGTTGCCGCGGTCGCGACGTCGAGCCGCCGCGCGATCAGCACGGTGCCCGGCCGCGTCGACAGCACATCCGCGATGTCGCTCTTCACCATATAGATGTCGGCATTGACCACCGCGCCGGGCTCGTTGCCGAACTGCGCAAGGATCTGGCCGAAATTCGGACCATATTTGTTCGGAAACAGTCCGCCGGGCGGCACCTCGCGGATTTCGACGGTCGGAAAGCCGCGGATGCCCGCGGCCTCGCCTTCACGATTGACCGAGACGACGCGAAACCCCGCCGCCTCGAAGGAGGCGATGGCATCGGCGATGGTCAGACCGGCGCGCGAAAGCTGCCGCGCCTCGTCCTCCCCGCCGAAGCGGGGCGGGATCGAGGTGCAGAGAAGCATGTCCTGTCGGCCGTCCGTCATCCCCAGGGCGATCCTCAGCCGGCGCGCCGCGAAGCGGCGACGATGGTGTCGAAATAGAGCGTCAGGAAGCGCTGGGCGTCGCTGTCGATACAGACCAGATGCTCCGGCCGTCCTTCCCAGGCATTGCCCGGCGGAAAGCGGCGTGTGTTCGGAGCCTGGATGGTCTGGCCGATGGCGATGCCTTCGGTGACGACGCGGATCGGGCCGCCGCGGGTGGTGAACAGCGTCGGGTCGAGCAGGTAGCCGACAGCCGAGCTGTCATGCACCGGAACGCCGTCGAACTGCGTCGAAGAGCGGTAGAAATCCTCGTAGAAGCGCGAGATATCCCAGATAAACTGGCCCGTGCGCCCGGCCTCGTCGCGCAGCCGCTCTAGATAGCCCGTGCTCATCACGGCTTCCTGCGTCACGTCGAGCCCGAGGACGATGATCGGCCAGGCGGCAGCGAAGATCTCGTCCGCAGCGTGCGGATCGCCGATGATGTTGGCCTCGGCGACCGGCGTCACATTGCCCGAATGGCCGCGATAGCCAAACGCGCCGCCCATGATCACGATCTCCTTGACGAGGGAGGCGATCTCGGGGTCCTCACGCAGCGCCATCGCGAGATTGGTCATGCGTCCGACCGCGACGATCGTGATCTCGTGCGGATTGGCGCGGACGGTCTCGATGATGAAGCGATGCGCCGGCAGGGGATGCAGCTCGGCATGGATGACGTCGGGCAGCGGAATGTCGCCAAGGCCATTGTCGCCATGGACATAGGTCGGCGGGTCGCGCTCTTCGAGCACGAGCGGCTTGCCCGCGCCCTTGGCGACCGGCGCGGAAAGATTGAAGTAATCCTTCAGGAACAAGGCATTGCGCGTCGTGACGTCGATGCGGTGGTTACCGAGCACCGTGGTAATGCCGACCAGCTCGACCTCCGGGGCGGCATCGAGAAAGATGAGCGCCATGGCGTCGTCGACGCCGGGGTCCGTATCGTAAATGACCTTCTTCGCTGCCATCGGAGCGTTCTTCCTTGCACGATGCCTGTATCGGGGAATGCCGGCAGGCTGCATCTACAGGACATGGGCTAACCCGGTCCGCGCAAGATCGCAAGGCGGCGCTTTGGTTTGCCGGCACGCGGCTTCAGAGGAAGCTCAGGGGGTCGATGTCGATCTGGACGCGGACGCTGCCGCGCGGCGGTGCGGCGGCGGCGAGCCAGGCGGCGATGAAGGCCTGCATGTCGAAGCCGCGCGGTGCCCGAACCAGCAGGCGGAACCGGTGGCGGCCACGCAGCACCGCCAGCGGCGCCTCGGAGGGGCCGAGCACCATGGCGATGTCATCGGGCGGCGCGGCGCGGCGGAGCGCGGTTGCATGGCCGAAGGCACTCGCCCGGTCGGCGGCGGAAATGACGATGCCGGCGAGGCGTCCATAGGGCGGCAGGCCGGCGACGCGCCTCGCCTCGATTTCGCGCGCATAGAACGCCTCGCTGTCGCCGGACGCAATCGCCGCAATCACCGGATGATCGGGCGCATAGGTCTGCAGGAAGGCGCGGCTGTCGCCCCCGGCGCGGCCGGCGCGGCCTGTGACCTGCGCGAGCAATTGATAGGTGCGCTCCGCGGCACGCGGATCGCCCTGCGCGAGGCCGAGATCGGCATCGACGACGCCGACCAGCGCAAGGCCGGGGAAATTGTGCCCCTTGGCGACAAGCTGCGTGCCGATGACGATATCGACCGCCCCCGTCCGGATCGCCTCCAGCTCGGCGCGCATCTGCTTCACCCCGCCGAGAATGTCGCTGGAAAGGACGATTCGCCGCGCCTCAGGAAAGCGGTTCGCGACCTCCTCCGCGATGCGCTCGACGCCGGGTCCGCAAGCGACGAGGCTGTCTTCGGCGTCGCAGATCGGGCAGCGATCCGGGCGCCGCTCGGTATGGCCGCAATGGTGGCAGACGAGCTGGCCGCGAAAGCGATGCTCGACCAGCCAGCTCGAACAGTTCGGGCACTGGAAGCGGTGGCCGCAGCTGCGGCAGAGCGTCAGCGGCGCATAGCCGCGCCGGTTGAGAAAGAGCAGGGCCTGCTGCTTGCTGGCAATGGTCTCCTCGATGGCCTGGACGAGCACCGGCGACAGGAAGCTGCCCTTTTCCGGCGGATCGGTCCTGAGGTCGATCGGCCGGATTTCGGGGAGCTTGGCGCTGGCGAAGCGCGCCGGCAGCTTCAGCCTGACATAGCGCCCCTGGTCGGCATTGACGCGGCTTTCGATCGAGGGCGTCGCCGAGGCGAGGATGACCGGGAAGCCGCCAAGATTGCCGCGCACCACCGCCATGTCGCGGGCGTGATAGGTGACGCCCTCGTCCTGCTTGTAGGCGCCGTCATGCTCCTCGTCGACGATGACGAGGCCGAGCTCGCGGAAGGGCAGGAACAGCGCCGAGCGTGCCCCTACCACCACGCGGACGCTTCCATCTGCAACGCCGCGCCAGACCCGCACGCGGCCGCGTGGCGGCAGTTCCGAATGCCATTCGGCCGGCCGCGCGCCGAAGCGGCGTGCGAAGCGATCGAGGAAATCGCCGGTCAGTGCGATTTCCGGCAGCAGGATCAGCGCCTGCTTGCCGGTTCGAAGCGCCTCCGCCACCGCCTCGAAATAGACTTCCGTCTTGCCCGAGCCGGTGACACCGTCGAGCAGCGCAACGGTGAAGCCGCCCGCATCGACGAAGCTTCGGAGTGTCTCCGCCGCCCCGCTCTGGCCCGGTCCGAGCGACGGCGGCGCATGGCCGGGATCGGGAACGGGTGGCGCCGGTGGCGTGATCGTCGTCTCTACCAGCACGCCATGCTCGACAAGGCCGGCTATCACCGAAGGCGATACGCCCGTCGCGCCGGCGAGCCCAGCCTTCGGCCAGGCCGCGCCATCGCCCATCAGCTCGATCAGGCGGCTGCGTCCGGGCGTCAGGCGTGCGGGCGCGGTGCCGGAAAATCTCAACGCCGCAATCGCCTTTTCGGGCATCAGCGCGTCGGGCGCCCGCAACACCATGCGCAGGATCATGCCGCGCGGCGTCATCGTATAATGCGCGACCCAGTCGACGAAGCGGCGCAGCGTTTCGACCAAGGGTGGTGCGTCGTAGCGCTCGGCGACCGGCCGCAGCCGGTTATGGCCGACCGAGCCGTCGGGCGGCTCGTCCCAGACCGCGCCGATCACTTCGCGCGGTCCGAGCGGGACGCGCACGATGTCGCCCGGCGCCAGCGTGAGGCCATGCGGAACGCTGTAGGTATAGGGTCCCTCGACGGCCAGCGGCAGCAGGACGGAGACGGTACGACCGGGCAGCAAGAAGGGCGATCCTTGATCGAAAGAGGCCGAACATGGTCTCGCCGGCCGCGAAAGGGAAGCCAGGCCGGGACACGCATTCGCCGAGGCGGTGCATCCGACATGGGAAGCAGGATCTTAACATGTTGGCATCAAGCTGGCGGTAATCTCCCCACGAATACGGTCGATCCCGTGAAATCGCCGCATTCGGCGGTCATCGACGGCGGAAGGATCAACCAGCCAGCGCCTTAAAGGACCCGCAGCCAGCATGGCGAGACCGCCCCCGCGCCGTGACCGAATCGAACCGGTGCTCGACAGGCCCCGCGAACGATCGGACGACGATCTTGATATCGGCCTCAGCGAGGCCGACCGGACGGCTTATGGCCGCTCTGCCGGCTCGCGGAGGGGATCCGGCCGGGACGAAGATGGATTCGAGGACGCGGAGTTCGTCGATTTGGGCCGGGGTGACGATAGACCGAAGGGCCGGCGCGCCCGAGCCTCAGATCGCAAGCGTCAGGCGCGCGAGCAACGGCGCCAGAGCGGGTTCGGCGTTTTCCGCCTGTTCCGCAGCACCATCAAATGGGCCATCATTCTCGGCGTCTGGGGCACGATCGCGCTCGTGGGCGGCGTCGCTTATTATGCGAGCCAGCTGCCGTCCTCGACCGACTGGTCGGTGCTCCCGAAGCGTCCGCCCAACATCAAGATCCTCGCCAATGACGGCTCGCTGATTGCCAATCGCGGCGATACCGGTGGTGAGTTCGTGCGGATCGACGAACTGCCGCCCTATCTGCCGCAGGCGGTCGTCGCGATCGAGGATCGCCGGTTCTACAGCCATTTCGGCGTCGATCCGCTCGGGCTTGCCCGCGCGGCCTATGTCAATGCGCGCGCCGGCACGGTGGTGCAGGGCGGCTCGACGCTGACGCAGCAGCTCGCCAAGAACCTCTTCCTGAAGCCGGAGCGCACCTTCAAGCGCAAGCTGCAGGAGGCGATGATGGCCGTCTGGCTCGAGATGAAATATTCGAAGAGCCAGATTCTCGAAGCCTATCTCAACCGTGTCTATCTCGGCGCCGGCACGTATGGCGTCGATGCGGCCTCACGGCGGTATTTCGGCAAATCGGCACGCGACATCTCGCTGAAGGAAGCCGCGATCCTCGCCGCGCTTCTGAAGGCGCCGTCGCGCTATGCCCCGACCAGCGATCCGAAGGCTGCCAATGATCGCGCCGATATCGTTCTTTCCGCCATGCAGGAGGAGGGCTTTATCACCGCGGCCCAGCAGAAGCAGGCGGCTGCGGTCACGGTCGCGCCGCAAAGCTCAGGCGTCGGCGGCAGCGCGCTCTATGTGGCCGATTGGGTGGCCGATCTCGTTCCCGACGTCGTCGGCGCACTCGACCAGGATGTCGTGGTCGAGACGACGGTCGATGCGCATCTCCAGGACGCCGCCGGCCGGGCGATCACCGAAACGCTCGACAAGAGCGGCAAGAAGCTTGGCGTGAGCCAGGGCGCGCTGGTCGCGGTCGATGGTACGGGCGCAGTGCGCGCCATGGTCGGTGGGCGCGATTATCAGAAGAGCCAGTTCAACCGCGCCGTCGAGGCGAAGCGCCAGCCGGGCTCCGCCTTCAAGCCGTTCGTCTATCTGACCGCGCTCGAATTCGGCCTCGTTCCCGACACTGTGCGAATCGACCAGCCGGTGCGCATCGGCAAATGGGAGCCGAAGAACTACGAGAAGACCTATCGCGGCCCGGTGACGCTGCAGACGGCGCTGGCGCTTTCGATCAACACGGTCGCGGTAGAACTTGCCAATGAGGTCGGCCCGGCCGGCGTCGTGGCGACGGCGCATCGGCTCGGCATCAAGTCGGACCTGCAGCCCAATCCGTCGATCGCGCTCGGCACGTCCGAGGTCAACCTGCTCGAGCTCACCGACGCTTATGCGCCGTTTGCCAATGGCGGCTATGCCGTGCCGCCCTATGTCATCACCGCGGTGAAGAGCGTCGACGGCAAGGTGCTCTACCAGCGGCCGAAGGCCGATGTCGTCCAGGTCATCGATCCGACCTATGTCGGCATGATGAACACCATGCTGTCCGATACGCTGGCACGCGGCACCGGCCGCAAGGCAGCGATCGCCGGCTGGCCGGCAGCGGGCAAGACCGGCACCACCAATGATTCGCGCGATGCCTGGTTCGTCGGATACACGGCGAACCTTACCGCCGGTGTCTGGCTCGGCAATGACGATTTCAAGCCGACCAAGCGCATGACGGGCGGTTCGCTGCCGGCCGAGATCTGGAACCGCTTCATGGTCGAGGCCCATCAGGGCGTCGCGGTCGCGAATCTGCCGGGCGATTATTCCTTCCGCGAAACGGCCCGCTATCAGGCGGAGAACAGCCCGCAGCAGGCCATGGGCGATGGGTTTGATCCATCAGCCCCGGGGGCTGCGCCGCAGACCGGGGCGCTCGTCGAGCCCGCAGCGCCGCAGCCGGGCGGTCTCGTCGCGCCCGGCGACACCACCGGGAGCACGCATCCCGCGACCGATTATGCCCGATACGGCGATCCGGAAAGCGGCGCCGGAGCGCTTGCGCCGCCGGAGGAGGACCCCGGCTATCGCGCCAATGGCTATCCGCCGATCCAGCGTGAGCCGCTGTTCAGCGACAACAGGGATGACGGCCCTGTTCCGCCGGCCAGCGTCGGCGAGGCGCCGGACGGCGGACTTTACTGAGGCTGCTCCCTGTGTCGCCCGGCTGGACACCGCCCCGATGACGCGGCATGAGAGAACGCCTTTGGGGATGGCTGCCGGCGTGATCGAGAAGAAGAGCCTCTACAGCGAATTGTCGGTCTCCGGCGACGCGTCGTCGTCCGAGATCGACAAGGCCTATCGCCGGCGCGCGCGTCAGGCGCATCCGGACGCGGGCGGCAATGCCGAGGCGTTCCACGCGCTCGCCCATGCCTATGCCGTGCTCTCCGATCCCGACCGCCGCGCCGCCTATGACGCGACCGGCTATGAGGGCGAGATCGACGCCGAGACGATCGCCGCGCGCGCGATGGACCATATCCAGCAGCTTGTCGCCTCCGTGCTCGAGAGCGATATTCCGTTCGAGCAGATCGACCTCGTGGCCGCGATCCGCGATACGCTCGCCAACCAGAAGGCCGAGATTGCCGGCGCCGTCATCAAGCTCGAGGCGCAAGCAAAGCGCGCCGAGGCCATGGCGCGGCGGTTTCGCCGGGGAAAGGGCCCCGATTTCATCGGCGCGGCCCTCGACCGCCGTTCCGCCGAGGCGAAGCAGACGGCCGAAAAGACGCGGCACGAGGAGGCGGTGTTCGCCAAGGCGATCACGCTACTGGCCGATTATGCTTTCGATCACGAACCGGCGACGCCGGTGGCAGAGGCCAGCGTCCGGCGAACGGCTCAGGCGTTGAAATAATCGCGGATGAAGTCGCGCTCGATGGCGATATGGGTCAGTTCATCGTCGTCGGGGCCGTCATAAATCAGCGTGTAGGGGCCGCGAAAGCCGGCCTCTGTCGCAGCCTCGAGGCAAGCGGCGTAATCCTCGGTGTCGAGCGCGCCGGATGAGAAATCGCCCTTGGCGTGGCAGCAGACAGCGCGTGGGAAGATCGCGCGAAGCGCTTCATATTTGCCTGGGCCGTCCCAATTGCCGAAATCGCCGTTGAGCTTGACGCTGCCGTCGAGGCGGGCGAACAGGCCGTCGACATCCTGAGGCGTCGCGAGCAGGTCGAACCAGTTCTCGGTCACGACCTCGACGCCGCGGCCCGCGCCGTAGGCGCCGAGCTGCTTGAGCCCGGCAGCGCTGCGGTCCAGCGCCTCGGGCGAGGGCTTCGCCTTGCCGGCGATGACCCGCGCCTTTTCGGCGCCAAGCTCAGCCGCGGCATCGATCCAGCGCTGCATCCAGGCGAGGTCGCGCTCGGCAGTCGCGGGGTCTGACGGATCGCCATATTCGATCAGGAGGGTCTGCAGCGTCACACCGCTCGCGGCCAGGGCCGCCTTCAGCTTGGCGAGATAGGCGGCGTCGCGGCTCTCGATGTGGAAGGAGCAGATCTCGACCCTGTCGATGCCGAGCGCGGCGACGACGGCCGGGAATTCGAGCAGCGTGATGCTGCCCTCGCCCCAACTCGGCTCGGCCGAAGGCGTGACGTCGTTGTCGGGGCGGTTCGGCCATGTCCGGCCAAGCGTGCGGTGAAGGCTCCAGCTCGACACGGCCAGTTGCGGCGTCAGATCCATCGTGTCCTCCCTTGAATCGATCCGTAACCCTAGAATGCCTCCCGCGCTGCGGCTACCCTCGCGGCCCGACGAATGGAGCAGGAGTTTTCCAATGGCGAAGGTGGCGTTTCTTGGGCTCGGTGTGATGGGCTTTCCGATGGCCCGGCATCTGGCGGCGGCCGGCCACGAGGTGACCGTCTATAATCGGACCGCCGCCAAGGCCGAGGCCTGGGTGAAGGCGCATGGCGGTGCTGCCGCCGCGACGCCGGCGCTCGCCGCGCGCGGCCAGGATGTCGTCTTCGCCTGTGTCGGCAACGATGATGATCTCCGTGCTGTGACGCTCGGGCCGGACGGCGCCTTTGCTGTCATGGCGCCGGGCGCGGTCTTCGTCGATCATACGACGGCCTCCGCCGACGTTGCCCGCGAGCTTCAGGCTGCCGCGGCCGAGCGCGGCTTCGGCTTCGTCGATGCGCCAGTCTCCGGAGGGCAGGCGGGTGCCGAAAACGGTGCACTCACCGTGATGTGCGGCGGAGAGCAGGTCGATTTCGACAAGGTGGAGCCGGTGATCGCCGCGTTCGCCCGCGCCTGCCGCCTGCTCGGGCCGGCGGGCTCCGGCCAGCTTGCCAAGATGATGAACCAGATCTGCATCGCCGGCGTGGTGCAGGGCCTTGCCGAGGCGCTGCATTTCGGCAAGCGCTCGGGTCTCGATGTCGAGGCGGTGATCGAGGTGATCTCGAAGGGCGCCGCGCAGTCCTGGCAGATGGAAAACCGCTACAAGTCGATGAATGCCGGGTCGTTCGAATTCGGCTTCGCGGTCGACTGGATGCGCAAGGATCTCGGCATCTGCCTCGACGAGGCCCGGCGCAATGGCGCGAAGCTGCCGGTGACGGCGCTTGTCGACCAGTTCTATGCCGATGTGCAGGCAATGGGCGGCAAGCGCTGGGACACGTCGAGCCTCATTGCCCGGCTGGAGAAGTAGGCCCGGCAGCAAAAAAGGCGCCGGATCGCTCCGGCGCCTTCGAAACGGTGTCGCCCGCGGATCAGACGCGGGCGTATTTGTCTTCGAGACGGACGATGTCGTCTTCGCCGAGATAGGAGCCGGTCTGCACTTCGATCAGCTCGAGCGGGATCTTGCCCGGATTGGCGACGCGGTGGATCGAGCCGATCGGCAGATAGGTCGATTCGTTCTCGTTCACCGTGTAGACCTTCTCGCCCAGCGTCACCTCGGCGGTGCCCTTGACGATCACCCAGTGTTCGGCGCGGTGGTGATGCTTCTGCAGCGAGAGGATCGCGCCCGGATCGACGACGATCTTCTTCACATGGAAGCGCGTGCCCCGGCAGATCGTCTCATAGGTGCCCCAGGGGCGGTGGATCTTGATGTGCTCGTTGGCCTCGTTGCGCTTTTCCTTCTTGAGGCCGGCAACGAGATGCTTGACGTCCTGGCTGCGATCGGTCGGCATCACCAGGATCGCGTCGTCGGACGCGATCACGGTGAAGCCGTCGAGACCGATGCCGGTGACGAGCGGGCCTTCGGAATGGACGAAGGCGTTGCGGCTGTCGAGCAGCGAGACCGGGCCGAAGGTGACATTGCCCTCTTCGGTCGGCGTGCCGAGTTCGCGAACCGCGTCCCAGCTGCCGATATCGGACCAGGCGAAGCGCCCTTCGATGACGGCGGCGCGATCAGTGCGCTCCAGAACGGCATAATCGATCGACTTCGCCGGTGTCGCCAGGAAGGCCGCCTTGCCGAGGCGAACAAAGCCCAGATCCTCGGTGGCGGCAGCGACGGCCGCCAGGGCGCCGGCCGCGATCTCGGGCTCGAACTTCTCGGCTTCGGCGATCATCAGCGCCGCTGGGAAAATGAAATTGCCGGAATTCCAGAGATAGCCTTCGCTGAGATAGGTTTCGGCGGTGGCGCGGTCCGGCTTTTCCACGAAGCGTTCGACCTTGAAGCCGCCGGGGACGCCGAGCGGAGCGCCCGGCTTGATATAGCCATAGCTGGTGCGCGGTTCGGTCGGCATGATGCCGAATGTGACGATATAGCCTTCCTCGGCAACGGCCGCTGCCGTCATGCAGGCCTGGCGGAACGTCGCGGCATCGGGAACGAGGTGGTCGGCGGCGAGCGCCAGAACGAGACAGTCTTCGCCGTAGCGTTCCTGCGCGATTCTGGCCGCGACGATCATGGCGGCGGCTGAATCACGTCGCGCCGGCTCCAGCACGACCGTGGCTTCAATACCGATTTCGGCCGCCTGACGACGCGCGAAGAAGCGGAAATCGTCGCTGGTGACGACGATCGGATCGGCAACGCCATCGCCTGCCTCGGGCAGGCGCAGCAGCGTCTCCTGATAGAAGGTCTTGGCCGAGCCGAGGCCCAGGAACTGCTTCGGCAGGCTGTCCCGGGAAATGGGCCAAAGCCGCGTTCCCGAACCACCAGCGAGAATAACGGGAACGATCTTGGAACCGGTCATCAGCGATCCTCTAGCGATTTTGCATCGCACACTATCATATTGCATTGCCGCGTATCTGGCCCAAATTTTGGCACGCCGCGCCGCCGAGTTCAACGCATCCGAAAGAGCGGCCCGCGTTGGGTGGATGTGCGGCGCCGGCTTCGCGCAAGGCGATTGCGAACAAAACGGGAAACGTGCTGCATTCCCGTGCGGCTCGGCCGCGTGATTCGCAAGGATAATGCCCAGACGATGAGTGCCGATCCCCTCGCTCGGCTGAATGACGATCAGCGCCGCGCCGTCGAGCACGGCGTGACGACGGAAGGCCGTGGGCCGCTGCTGATCATCGCGGGCGCCGGCTCCGGCAAGACCAACACCCTGGCTCATCGTGTCGCGCATCTCATCCGCAACGGCGCCGATCCGGGCCGTATCCTGCTTCTCACCTTCTCGCGCCGCGCTGCCGGCGAGATGGCGCGTCGCGTCGAGCGGATTGCCGCCGCAACGCTCGGCGACAGGGCGGAGGCGCTTGCGGGCGCCATTCTCTGGTCGGGGACGTTCCACGCCATCGGCGCACGACTGCTGCGCGAATATGCAGCCTGGCTCGGCCTCGATCCCGCCTTCACGATCCATGATCGCGAGGATTCGGCCGATCTCATGAACCTCGTTCGTCATGAGCTAGGCCTGTCGCGCAAGGAGAGCCGCTTTCCGCAGAAGAGCACCTGCCTTTCGATCTATTCGCGCGCGGTCAACGCCGAGATGCCGCTCGATCAGGCGCTGATCGAGGTATTCCCGTGGTGTGCGATGTGGAAGGAAGACCTTGGCGGCCTGTTCGCCGCCTATGTGGAGGCCAAGCAGCGCCAGGGCGTGCTCGATTACGACGATCTCCTGTTGTATTTCGCTCATGCCATGGCCGAGCCCGAGATCGCGGCGGCGATCGGCGCGCGCTTTGATCATGTCCTGGTCGACGAATATCAGGATACCAACCGTTTGCAGGCCTCGATCCTGCACGCATTGAAACCTTCGGGCGAAGGGCTGACGGTGGTCGGCGACGATGCGCAGTCGATCTATTCGTTCCGCGCCGCCGAGATCCGCAACATTCTCGATTTTCCGGCTCGCTTCGCGCCTCCAGCCTCCGTCGTGACGCTTGCGCGTAACTATCGCTCCACCGCGCCGATCCTCGCCGCGGCCAATTGCGTGATCGGCCTCGCCAGCGAGCGCTACACCAAGGATCTGTGGACCGACAGGACGGCAGGCGAGGCGCCGGCGCTGGTTACCGTCCGCGACGAGAACGACCAGGCCCGCTATGTCGTCGAGCGGATCCTCGAGAAGCGCGAGGAAGGTGTCGCGCTGAAGGCGCAGGCCGTGCTCTTCCGCGCCTCGCATCACAGCGGCCCGCTCGAGGTCGAGCTGACCCGGCGCAACATTCCGTTCGTGAAGTTCGGTGGCCTGAAATTCCTCGACGCAGCGCATGTGAAGGATCTGCTCGGCGTGCTCCGTTTCGCCGAGAACCCGCGCGACCGCGTGGCCGGATTCCGCGTCGTCCAGCTGATGCAGGGCGTCGGTCCGACCACGGCCGGCAAGGCGCTCGATGGTCTGGCGGAGGCTGCCGACCCGCTGGCCGCGCTCATGACCTTTGCCCCGCCAGCGCGCGCCGGCGACGACTGGCGCGATTTCATCGGCCTGATGAGCGCCCTGCGCGGCCGGCAGCTCGGCTGGCCGGCGGAACTCGCGACCATCCGGGCCTGGTACGAGCCGCATCTCGAACGCCGGCATGAGGATGCCGCCACCCGCCTGCTCGATATCGCGCAACTGGAGCAGATTGCGGCCGGCTACCCCTCGCGCGAACGCTTCCTCACTGAACTGACGCTCGATCCGCCCGATGCGACCTCGGATCAATCCGGGGTGCCTTTGCTCGATGAGGACTACCTGATCCTCTCGACGATCCATTCGGCCAAGGGGCAGGAATGGTCGCAGGTCTTCGTGCTCAATGCCGTCGACGGCTGCATCCCTTCCGATCTCGGCACAGGCTCGTCTGCGGAGATCGAGGAGGAACGCCGCCTGCTCTATGTCGCGATGACGCGGGCCAAGGCGGATCTTCACCTTGTGATGCCGCAGCGCTTCTTCGTTCACCAGCAGGGCAGGGGCGGAGACCGCCATGTCTATGCGGCGCGCACGCGCTTCATTCCAGCCGCGCTGCTGCCGAACTTCCGGCAGATCATGTGGCCGATGGCGCGCGAGACGGTCGCGGAGGCAGCCCCGCGTCCGCCGGCGCCGGTCGACATCGCGGCGCGCATGCGCGGCATGTGGCGCTAAAACGATTGGTGTGATGACCAGACAAGCCTTGCGCCGCGGCGAAGTCTCGTATTGAACCAAACCACAACGAGACATCGAGGGAGACGAGACGATGCATGTGCTGATCCTGGGTGCCGCGGGCATGGTGGGCCAGAAGCTGACATCGGCTCTCATTGCCGATGGCGGCCTCGGCGAAAACGCCCTGACCCGGCTGTCGCTCGTCGACGTCGTCGAGCCTGCGGCCCCTGCCGGCTTCACGGGCACTGTCGATCGGCTCGCCGCCGATCTTTCCGTCCCCGGCACCGCTGAGCAGGTTGTCGCAACGCGGCCCGATGTCATCTTCCATCTGGCCGCGATCGTTTCCGGCGAGGCCGAAGCCGATTTCGACAAGGGCTATCGCATCAATCTCGACGGCACGCGCTATCTCTTTGACGCGATCCGGCTCGTCGGCGACGGCTATTGCCCGCGCGTTGTCTTCACCTCGTCGATCGCCGTGTTCGGGGCGCCTTTTCCCGAGCTCATTCCGGACGACTATTTCACGACGCCGCTGACGAGCTACGGCACACAGAAGGCGATCGGCGAACTGCTCCTGTCCGATTATACCCGGCGCGGCTTCTTTGATGGCGTCGCCGTCCGCCTGCCAACCATCTGCGTCCGGCCGGGCAAGCCGAACAAGGCGGCATCAGGCTTCTTCTCGAACATCATTCGTGAGCCGCTCAGTGGGCATGAAGCGGTGCTGCCGGTCGCCGAGGATGTGCGCCACTGGTTTGCCTCGCCGCGGGCCGCGGTCGGTTTCCTCAAGCATGCCGCGACGCTCGCGAGCGATCGGATCGGCCCACGCCGGGCGATCTCGCTGCCCGGCCTCTCCTGCACGGTCGGGGATGAGATCGCCTCGCTCGGCCGCATCGCGGGCGATGCCGTGGTCGCGCGCATCCGCCGCGAGCCGGACCCGACCATCGCCAAGATCGTCTCTGGCTGGCCGGCCAATTTCGGAGCCCGCCGCGCAGCCGAACTCGGCTTCGTCGCCGAGACCGATTTCGATGAGATCATCAAGGCGCATATCGAGGATGAGCTCGCCGGACGCTTCGTCGCGTGATTCTCAACGTGCGGCGTCCCCCGGAATGTCCGGAGGCGTCGCACCCATGGCCTCGGCGATGATCCGGAAATCGGCTTCGCCGATCTCGACCAGCCCGACACGGAAGATATAGCCCCAGTTGCGCTTGCCGGCCGTCAGCTGAAGCTGATCGAGAAGCGGCGCGATCGCCGCCTCCCGGCTGGCGAGCCAATCGACATCGCGGCGGGAACAGGCGAAGTCTCCGCCCATCACGGCCGGATAGATCTCACCCGGCCGCACGATGCCGATCGCCGTGAAGGCCTGAACGCGATCGGCACCGCCAAGTTTTCGCACTGGCGAATAATAGGCGATGCCGTCGCCGGGTTTAAGGCGCTTCAACGGCGCCGCCTTGCCGTGACCGAGCTGCGCGAAGCCGCCGGCCCGGCCGATGGCAACATGATCCGCCGAGGCGACGCCGATCCAGAAACGCATGGCGATCAGTTGTCGAACAGGCAGACGCGGATGCGATGTCCGTCCGGATCGAGTGCAACGAAGGTCGGGCCGAAATCCATCGCGGTCAGCGGCTGTGCAATCGTCAGGCCCTCGGCCTGCCACTGCGCATAGATCGCTTCGATTTCGGTTGCCGTTTTGACCATGAATCCGATTTCGGACTGTGCGCCGCCTTCACCCGCCGCCGGGATGGCCTTGTGCCTGGCCCAGAGGCCGAGCATTACGCCGGAGAAGGGGAATGCGATGAAATTCTCGCTGCCGGCGACCGGTGATGCACCGGTCAACCGGGCGTAGAAGGCGGCGCTCGCCGCCGCGTTCTCGACATAGAGGACGATGAGGTTGGGGCCTGCCATGATGTTCACCTGATCGCTTGGGTTGGTTGGACAGGTGAAAGAATAGGCCGCTCAACTGACAGATATTGTCAGCAGCGTTACGGCGCTGCGATCCCCTGGGATGCACGCCAAGTCTTGAGCAGCCCGGCGCGGCGGCTCGGATAGCGCTCCTCGAGAACGGTGACATGCTCGATCCGGTCGGTACGGAAATGCCGGAAATCCTGCCGCAACTCGCACCAGGCGATGAGAACCCGGACTTTCTCGAAGAAGCCGAGCGCGAAAGGCCAGATCGTGCGCTCGCTCGCCTGTCCCGCACCATCCGCATAGGCGATGGTGAGCTTGCGCTCGGTGCGGATCGCCCGGCGCACAAGCGCGAGGTCGATGCGCTCGCCCGTCTGGTTCAGGCCGCTGGCGAGCAGCGTCGAGCCATCCAGCCCCGCCTTCAGGTCTGCCGGCAGCACGGTCGCGACCTTGGCGAGCACGCCTTCCGCCGCATGCCGCAGCGCCGGGTCGCCATGGCTCGCAACGAAGCGCATGCCGAGCACGAAGGCTTCGATTTCTTCCTCGGCAAACATCAGGGGCGGCAGAAGGAAGCCCGGCTTCAGCACATAGCCGACGCCTGCCTCGCCCTGGATGTCGGCGCCTTGCGCCTGCAGCGCGGCGATGTCGCGATAGAGCGTGCGCAGGCTGACGCCGAGGGTCGCTGCAAGCTTCGCCCCGCTGACGGGGTTGCGATGGCGCCGGAATTCCTGAATGAGATCGAGCAATCGCTCCGCGCGCGCCATCCATCTGCTCCCGTTGATGGTGGCATAGCACACTCTGGTGCGCCGGCGGCCACCCCGCAGCGATCTCAGCGTCCATAGAAACTGGAATTAAGCCGGCAAATGATAAGCCGGCATGTCATTGAAACTTCATTACTCTTGCGCGCTTTGATCGGCTAACCGGTTGCCGTCGCGCCAAAGGAGGCGCTCCACCCCATTCCTGTGAGGCTTCCATGCACGCCAAATTCCTCGGCGCCGCCGGCATGTTCGCGATCGCCGCCATGCTGGCCGGACCCGCCATGGCCGACAAGACCAAAATCGACTTCTGGTTCGGCAACACCGGCGACATCGCCAAGCGGGTTCAGGAGCAATGCGACCGGTTCAACCAGTCGCAGTCCGATTACGAGGTGGTCTGCACCTCGCAGGGCTCCTATGACGCCTCGCTGCAGAACACCATTGCCGCCTTCCGCGCCGGCAAGCAGCCGACCATCGCGCAGGTCTCGGACGCTGGCACGCTCGACATCATGCTCTCCGGCGCCTTCTATCCGGCGAACAAGCTCATGAAGGACATGGGCTACGACGTCGACTGGAACGACTATTTCTCGGGCATCAAGTCGTATTACGCGACCTCGAAGGGCGACATGTATTCGTTCCCCTTCAACTCCTCGACGCCGCTGCTCTACTGGAACAAGGATGCCTTCGCCAAGATCGGCAAGGACCAGGCACCCGCGACATGGGAAGAGGCCGCCGAGGACTTCAAGGCGTTGAAGGCCGCCGGCTATACCTGCCCGCTCGGCTTCAACATCTCCCGCGACGAGATCTGGCAGTTCGGCGAGCAGGTGCTGGCTGTTGCGGGCGAGCCGGTCGCGAGCAAGCGCAACGGCTATGACGGGCTCGACGCCGAACTCGTCTTCAACAAGGGCACCTGGGTCAAGTTCATCAAGGACCTGAAGGGCTGGTATGACAATGGCGAGGCGGTGCTGAAGTCGAAGGAAACCGGCCAGACCTTCGTCGAGGCCTTCGCCGCCGGCGATTGCCAGGTGATCCTGACCTCGGTCGGCGATCACGGCAATATCGGCCGCACCGCGAAGGAAGGCATGAACTGGGGCGTCGCGATGCTGCCGGTCTATGCCGGCACCGAGCGTAAGCACTCCTTCGTCGGTGGTGCCTCGCTCTGGGTCCTGAACGGCAAGTCCGACGCCGAATACAAGGGCGCCGCGGCCTTCTTCAACTTCATCGCCAAGCCGGAAGAAGCGCTGACCTGGTCGACGGTCACCGGCTACATCCCGGTCCGCAATTCCGGCTATGACTATCTCGTCAAGCAGGGCTTCTATGACAAGGCGCCCTATGCCGGCCGCGAACTCGCGATCAAGAGCCTGACCGCCTCGCCGGCCACGGCCGACTCGCTGCCCGGCATCCGCCTCGGCGGGCTGCTGCAGATCCGCCAGGAAATGGCCAACGGCCTCCAGGCGATCTTCATCAACAACGCCGATGTCCAGACGTCGCTCGACGAAGCCGCCGCCCGTGGCAACCAGATCCTGCGCCGCTTCGAGCAGACCTATAAGGGCAAGCAGTTGCCTTAGGCTTTCTGCCTCTCCCTCGGGGAGAGGGCGGGGTGAGGGCCTTCGGCTCTCGCTCCAAGGCAGCAAGTCCCTCACAGAGCCCTCTCCCGCAAGCGGGAGAGGGAGAGAAGATAAGACCGACCCAGCTCATGGAAAAACGCGCCACCTTCTCGTCGACGACGATCGGCCTTGTCTTCATCGCACCGATGCTGCTGCTGATCTTCGTCTTCTTCTACTGGCCGAGCGGCCAGGCTCTCTATTGGGCCTTCACGCTCGAGCAGCCTTGGGGCGGCGGCAACCAATGGGTCGGCCTGCAGAACTTCCAGCAACTTCTCTCTGATCCCGTCTACTGGAATTCGATCACGCGAAGCCTTGTCTTCGGTCTCGCCTCCACCGCGATCGCCATGGGCGTGGCGCTGGTGCTGGCGCTTTTCACCGACCGCGAACTCCGCTTCCACCGCGCCTATCGCTCGATCTTCGTTTGGCCCTATGCCATCGCGGCGCCGGCGCTCGGGCTCGCCTTCCGGTTCATTCTGGCGCCCGAAGCCGGGTTGCTTTCGGTGCTCAATTCGATCTGGCCGAACATCTGGAATCCGGCTCTCGACGGCAAGGATGCGATGATCGCCGTGATCGTCGCCTTCTCGTGGAAGTATATCGGCTACAACTTCATCTTCTTCCTGTCGGCGCTCGCCGCCATCCCGCGCTCTTTGATCGAAGCCGCGGCGATGGACGGCGCCGGCCCCGCGCGCCGCGTCGTCGACATCCAGCTGCCGCTGCTGACGCCGACACTGTTCTTCCTGCTCGTCATCAACATCACCGAGAGTTTCCAGGACAGTTTCGGCATCGTCGACATCATGACCCAGGGCGGCCCGGCCAGGGCGACCGAGCTGATGGTCTACAAGATCTATTTCGACGGCTTCAAAGGGCTCGATTATTCCGGCGCAGCCGCCCAGTCGATCATCCTGATGGGCCTCGTCGTCCTGCTCACCATCGTGCAGTTCCGCTTCATCGAGCGGCGCGTGCACTACAAATAGGAGCGGGTCATGGTCGAGCGCACACCTCTCTTCGACGCGATCTGCCAGGCGATCCTTCTGATCGGCCTCATCGTCGCTCTGCTGCCGTTCGCGATCGTCATCATCGCGGCGACGCACGACATCCGCGCCGTCAACATCGTGCCGATGCCGCTGATGCCCGGCCATGATCTCATGGCCAATCTGCATGAGGCCTGGGTCCGCGCCGATCTCGGCAACAAGCTGTTCAACTCGATCCTGTTCGCGACATCGGTCGCCGCCGGCAAGGTGATCCTCTCGGCGATGGCGGCGTTCTCGATCGTCTATTTCCGCTTTCCCGGCCGCTCGCTGCTGTTCTGGGCGATCTTCATCACCTTGATGCTGCCGCTCGAAGTGCGCATCGTCCCGACCTATGCCGTGGCGGCGAATGCGCTCGCCCCCTTCCAGGCGATCCTCAATGTGACGGGCATCACCTGGTTGATCCAGACCGTCTCGGGCCTCCAGCTGAGCCTGCAATGGGGGCTGCTCAATTCCTACCCCGGCCTCGTCCTGCCACTGGTTGCAACCGCGACGGGAACATTCCTCTATCGGCAGTTCTTCCTGACCATTCCCGATGAACTGGCCGAGGCGGCAAAGATGGACGGCTCCGGCCCGGTGCGCTTCTTCTTCGACATGCTGCTGCCGCTGTCGCGGCCCAACATGATCGCGCTCTTCACCATCATGTTCGTCTGGGCCTGGAACCAGTATCTCTGGCCGCTGCTCGTCACGACGGACCCGAAATTCGGCATCGCGGTCACGCAGCTGAAGCTGCTGATCCCGTCCGAATTCGGCCTGCCCGACTGGAACGTCGCCATGGCCGGCACGCTGATCATCATGGCGCCGCCGCTCGTGGTCGTCATCCTCATGCAGCGCTGGTTCGTGCGCGGCCTGATCTCCACCGAGAAATAAAGGAAGCGGACATGGCCTCGATCGGTATCCGCAGCGTCCGGAAAGCCTATCAGAAGAACGCCGTCGTCCACGGCGTCGATCTCGATATCGCCTCGGGCGAGTTCATCGTCATCCTCGGGCCATCGGGTTGCGGGAAGTCGACGCTTCTTCGAATGATCGCCGGACTGGAGGAAATCTCGGCCGGCGAGATCTCGATCGACGGCGTCGTGGTCAACAACCTCGAGCCCCGCGAGCGCGGCTGCGCCATGGTGTTCCAGAATTATGCGCTCTATCCGCATATGAGCGTCGCCGACAATATCGGCTATGCGCTGAGGGTTGCCGGCGTGCCGAAGGACGAGCGCCGCCGCCGCGTCGAGGCGACGGCGAAGATCGTGGCACTCGAATCCTTCCTCGATCGGCGTCCGATGGCGCTTTCGGGCGGTCAGCGCCAGCGCGTCGCCATGGCCCGCGCCATCGTGCGCGAGCCGAAGGTGTTCCTCTTCGACGAGCCGCTCTCCAATCTCGACGCCAAGCTGCGCGTCGCGATGCGCGCTGAAATCCGCCGCCTGCATCGCCGCCTCGGCGCCACGTCGATCTTCGTGACGCATGATCAGGTCGAGGCAATGACGCTGGGCGACCGGCTGGTGGTGATGAATGCCGGCCGGGTCGAGCAGGTCGGCGCGCCGGCCGAGGTCTATAATCGTCCGGCCAGCCGCTTCGTCGCCGGCTTCGTCGGCTCGCCGGCCATGAACCTCATGGAAGGGACGATCGATCGGCACGGCGTCTTCGTCTATGACGAGGAGCGCCGTGTCGCCGTCCCTGACGCCGTGGAAAGCCGCCTCGTCGGCCACAAGGTGACGCTCGGTGTCCGCGCCGAGGCCGCCCGCCTCGTCGAGGCCGGAACCTCCGGAAGCCTGCCGGCCACGGTCGATTTCGTCGAGGAACTCGGCGCCGGCCGTGTGGTCCACACCGATCTCGACGGCCTCTCCTTTGCCGTCGCCGTCACCGAGCCGGTTGCGCTTGTGCCGGGAACCGCCGTCGGCATCGCTATCGATCCGGCCGACATCCATCTCTTTTCCTCCGAGACGGGCCTCAGGATCGACGCCGCGCCCGCGGGGGCGCAGGTTGAACCGCCTCTGGTCCCGTAGTCGATTGAACCCGTTTCTCGTAACGCGCGCCGATGATCCGGCCACACAGGAGCCATGCCATGACTGCGACGCTGCCGATTTCGCATGTTGGCTTTTCGACCTCGCCCCATAAGGGCGACCTCGCTCATCTCGAAGCCTCGATCGCGGAGATCGTCGATCTCGGCGCCGATGTCGTCGAACTCGGGCTGTTCGGCGAAGATCTCATCGCTGGCGGCCGCGTCATCGAGGGACGCGCCCGGCGCCTCGCCGAGATCTGCGCCAAGTTCGATATCCGCTATACGGTGCACGGCCTCATCGTCTCCAACTTCATGGACGAGGCCCATCTCGCCTATCAGAAGGCGGCCGTCCACGCGATGATCGAGCTCTGCGATCGCATCGGCGCCGATACGCTGGTGCATCATTCCGGCCATGCGCCGATCGGCTCGCGGCCGCTGCTCACACATTATGATCGCATCGAGCGCGCCGCGCTGGCCGAGATGGCGGTCGTCGCTGCCCGCCACGGCATTCGCATCGCGCTCGAAAACATCTTCGCCGTCGACAACAGCGAATATCGCCAGCTGCCGTCGGAAGTCGCCGCGACGGTGCACGCGGTCGGCAGTCCGCATCTCGTCGGCCTGATCGATTTCAGTCACGCCTATATCGAAGCGACGCGGACGGGCGCTGACTTCTTCCGTGAAATCAAGACGTTCGCGCCGATGGCGGGCCATCTGCATGTGCATGACAGCTTCGGCCGGCCTTACACGATGTCGAAATTCTATTATACGAGCGAAGCCATCGCGCTCGGGATCGGCGACCTGCACCTGCCGCTCGGCTGGGGCGACCTGCCATTCGAGGCGCTGTTCGACGAGATCGAGGTCCTGCCGGGCACGGCGCTGATCATGGAGATCGGCGAGCGCTTCTCGGCCGAGCGGGCGGACTCGCTTGAAAAGGCCCGCGCCCTCGCGGCACGGATCAACGCCCGCCATGCCGTCGCGGCAGCCTGAAGAGGGGCGCCATGCGTTTTGCCGACAAAGCCGCGGAAATCGGGTCCGCTCATCTCGTCACGGCGAATGTCCCGAGCCTGCCGAAACCGCCTGTTGCGGTTTTCGAGGAGGCGGAAGAGGCGGACCAGACTCGGGCCGAACATGATCGCCTGGCGCTCGATCTGCCTGCCTTCAACGCCGTCGAACTGGTCGCGTCGCCGGCCGGTCGCGCGGCGGGGACGGCGTTTCGCGTTGCCGCCTGGAATGCCGAGCGGCTGAAGCATGCCGAAGCCTCGGCCGCCCTCGTCATGGCGGCAGGCGCGGATATCCTGCTCCTGACCGAGACCGATCGCGGCATGGCCCGCTCCGGCAATCGCCATACCAGCGCTGATCTCGCGACGGCGCTTGGCATGGGCTATGTCTTCGGCGTCGAGTTCGTCGAGCTTGGCCTTGGCGATGATCGCGAGCGGCGCTGGCATCGGGGCGAGACGAACCGCGTCGGCTTTCATGGCAATGCGCTTCTGTCGCGCCTGCCGATCGCCGACGCTGCGCTGATCCGCCTCGATGATGGCGCGGTCTGGTGGCTCGACGCCGTGAAGGGTCAACGCCGGCTCGGCTGGCGCATGGCGATTGCGGCACGGATCGAAGCGGCGGCGGGACCGTTGCTCGCGGTGGTCGTGCATCTGGAGAGCAAATCGGATCCCGCCGATCGCGCCGCGCAGGTTGCGCGTCTCCTCGCGGCGATCGAGATACTGGGCGAAGGATTGCCGATCGTCATCGGCGGCGATTTCAACACCAAGGCGCTGCCGCCTGGAACGCTCGCCGCCGATCTCGATCCCGCAGCCCATGAGCCGCTCTTCGCCCTGATGGCAGCGGCGGGCTTCGACTGGCAGGGCGTCAACACCGCCGATGCCTCGCAGCGCCAGCTGCCGGACGGCAAGCCGGAGCCGCCGTTCCGCCGTCTCGACTGGCTGTTCACCCGCGGGCTCTCAGTCAGCGAACCGGCAACGGTTCCGGCGGTCGACGGAATGGGCGACGCGATCTCGGATCATGATTTGATCGCAATCGATGTCATGTTTGGCTGAACGCGGTTACCATAGATTGCGCCCGTCGATCACCTCGACCGGCGTCGCTTCAAGGTCGAAATCATCGAGCAGCCGGGCGTTTACGGCAATCTTGGGATTGTCGAAATCCGGCTCGCCTTTTGACCAGTCAGGCGATTCGGTGAACGTGGTGCAGCCGCAGGTGCCGCAGAAATGGTGCTGCACAGTCATCGATTGCCAGCGATAGGTGGACAGCGCCTCGCGCGACGTCTTCAGGCGGAACTGCTCAGGCGTATAATAGGCCCAGAGCGCGCCGCGCTTGGAGCAGATGGTACAGGTGCAGCGGGTCACGCTCGCTGGTGCCTCGGCGATTTCGAATGTCGTCGCCCCACAGTGACAGCTTCCCTGCAAAACCATGGCTCATCTCCCTGGCCGGCGTCACAAAGCGATCCGATCAAACGATAGTTGTTTCCACAGGCGCCGATATACCTGTGACCAAAAATCCGTCGATTGACTCTTTGCATCCGTGGAGTCGTTATAGAACAAACAGGGAACATTCGGCAAGTGATGGATGAGATGGCGAGGCCCGGCGCACCGGCACAAGCGAGCCTTCAAGCTCTGAGGCTGAAGGTGGCGGCGATCGAGCGGGCCGGCGACGGCACGCGGCCGCTGGCCGGGCGCCGCCTGCCAGTCGATCATGGGGCTGTCGATACGGCGCTCGGTGGCGGTCTTGCGGCGGGGGTTCTGCATGAAATCCTGCCGGCGGCGGTCGCCGACAGCGCGGCCGCTGGCGGTTTCGCGCTGGCGCTCTCGCTTTGCCTCGCGCCGGCTGAACGACCGCTGGTGTGGATCCGCGCCGCGGCCTCGGTGCGGGAAAGCGGCGAACTTCATCCTGATGGGCTGGCGGCGCTCGGGCTCGATCCGGCGCGGCTGATCCTCGTCCGGCTCGGCGATGCCGCAGCGATCCTGCGCGCGGGTGTCGAGGTGGCGCGCTGCGCGGCGCTCGGCGCGGTGATCATCGAGATCTATGGCGATCCGAAGGCGCTCGATCTGACCAGCGAGCGCCGCCTGATGCTCGCGGCCGAGCAATCGGGCGTCAGCGTCATTTTGCTCCGTCCCGGCGCGAAGGCGGCCCCCGGCGGCGCCGAAACGCGTTGGCGGCTCGCATCCGGACCGACCCGGCCGCTGCCGATGAATGCGCCGGGCCGGCCTGCCTTCGACCTGACGCTTCTACGCCACCGCCATGGCCCGCCCGGCGGACCGTGGCGTCTTGAATGGAACCGCGATGCGAAACGCTTTGAACCCCTTCATTTCGCAACCGAGACGATACGCAGCGATCCTGATGCCCTGCCTCGCGTCCAACCGGCTGCGCCGGCTGCCGGGCGCGCCCTTTGGCGCCATGCCGGCTGAAGCGCCGCTGCTGATCACTGAAAAGGCGAAGGGCGCGCTCGTCATCGTGGCGCGCGATCCGGCGGCGCTCCGGCTCGGCCTTGCGCCGGGCCTGACGCTTGCCGAGGCGCGCGCGCGCGTTGCCGATCCCGCCGTGGCCGAGGCCGATCCTGCCGCCGATGCCGCCCTTCTCGAGCGGATCGCGGACTGGTGCGACCGCTACACCCCGCTGGTCGCGCTCGACGGAGCGGATGCGCTGATGCTTGATTTGACCGGCGTCGCCCATCTCTTCGGCGGCGAGGCGGCGTTGCTTGAGGACTGCCTGAGGCGGTTGAATGCATTCGGGATTTCGGCGCGCGGCGCCATCGCCGGTTCGGCCGATGCAGCGCGGGCGCTCGCCCGTGCCCGGCCGGGCACGATCGTGCCATCAGGCGGCGAGGCGCTTGCCGTGCGTGATCTGCCCGTGGCGCTGATCGGCCTCGATGCCGCGCGCAGCCTCGCGCTCGTCCGCGCCGGCCTCAAGACGATCGGCGATCTCATCGACCGGCCGCACGCTCCCCTTGCCGCCCGCTTCGGCGCCGAATGCGTCGACAGGATCGCTGGGCTGACCGGCCTTGTGCATCATCCGATCTCGCCCCGCCGGCTTGTTCCCGTCGCGCTGGCAGAACGGATCTTTTTCGAACCCGTCTCCCGCACCGAGGATATCGAGGCGACGCTGGCCGGCCTTGCCGCCGATGTCGCGGTCCTGCTCGAAAAGCGCGGCGAGGGCGGGCGGCGTTTCGAGGCGGTGTTCTACCGCGTCGACGGCTTCGTGCGCCGCATTGCCGTCGCGACCTCGCGGCCGAGCCGTGATGCGAAGGCGCTCATCCGCCTCTTCCGCGAAAAGCTCGACGCGCTTTCCGATCCGCTTGAGGCCGGCTTCGGCTTCGATCTCGTCCGTCTCGGCACCTTCGCGACCGAGCCATTTGTCGAGACGGCAACCAGCCTCGACGGACGCGCGCGCGACGAGGATGCGCTCACCGATCTCGTCGACAGGCTCGGCGCCCGCTTCGGGCCGGAACATGTGCTGCGTTTCGTCCCCGAGGATACACATATCCCCGAGCGGCGGGCGCGGGCCGTACCGGTTCTCGCCGCGCCGGCAGCGCGTTGGCCGGAGGATCTCGTCGCGGGGGAGCCGCCGCTTCGCCCGCTCAGCCTGTTCAATCCGCCCGAGCCGATCGAGGCGCTGGCCGAAGTGCCGGATGGGCCGCCGCTCCGTTTCCGCTGGCGCCGCGTGCTGCATCGCGTCGCCCGTGCCGAGGGGCCCGAGCGTATCGCGCCGGAATGGTGGCGGATGAGCGATGATACGCTTGACCGCGATTATTACCGCGTCGAGGATCAGGAAGGCCGTCGGTTCTGGCTTTATCGCGAAGGGCTCTATGGCCAGGAGGCGGCGAGCCCGCGCTGGTATCTGCACGGGCTCTTTGCATGAGCGCGCGCGGCGGCCACCCCTTCGCCGAACTCGGCGTCATGAGCAATTTCTCCTTCCTGGAGGGGGGCTCGCATGCCGCCGAGCTCATCATCCGCGCCGAGGCGCTCGGCCTTGCCGGCATCGGCATCGCCGATCGCAACACCTTCGCCGGCATTGTCCGTGCGCATGATGCCTGGGGCGAAAAGGAATTCGGCAATCCGCGCGCCAAGGGCCTTCGCCTGATCGTCGGCGTCCGCCTCTGCTTTCGCGACGGCACGCCCGACATCCTCGCTTATCCCATAGATCTTGCCGCCTATGCGCGGCTTTGCCATCTCCTCAGCCTCGGCAAGAAGCGGGCGCCGAAGGGATCGTGCTATCTGGACCTTGCCGATCTCGCCCGCCATGCCGAGGGCGTGTTGATGATCGTGATGCCGCCTGAACATCCGGACGCCGCCTTCGCGGCCTTGCTGGCGCGGGTGGCGGCTTTCGCGCCCGGACGCGTCTGGCTCGCCGCTACCATGCCGCGCCGGGGCGATGATCGCCGCCGCCTCGCCGGGCTCGTCGCCTTGGCCGAAGCCGCCGGACTGCCGCTCATCGCCACCAATGACGTGCTCTATCACGCGCCGGAGCGGCGCCCGCTGCAGGACGTGCTCAGCTGCATCCGCGAGAAGACGACCATCGAGAAGGCGGGCCGCCTGCTGGAGGGTAATGCCGAGCGGCACCTGAAGGATGGCGCCGAGATGACGCGTCTCTTTCGCGACCGGCCGGAGGCGGTCGCCGAGGCCATGCGCTTCATGGCGCGCATCCATTTCACGCTCGACGAGATCCGCTACGAATATCCACATGAGCCCGTGCCGCTCGGCATGACGGCGCATCGCTACCTGCAGCGACTTGTCTTCAAGGGCGCAAAAACACGCTATCCGGTGCGGATCCCGCCTGCGGTCCGTAGCCAGCTCAAGCGGGAGCTGCTGCTCATCCGCAAACTCGGCTACCAGGCCTATTTCATCACGGTGCATGACATCGTCGCTTACGCGACGGAGATCGGCATCCTTTGCCAGGGACGCGGCTCCGCCGCCAACTCCGTCGTCTGCTATTGCCTCGGCATCACCTCCGTTGACCCGACGCGGCACAAGCTGCTGTTCGAGCGCTTTCTTTCGACCGAGCGCAAGGAGCCGCCGGATATCGACGTCGATTTCGAGCATGAGCGGCGCGAGGAAGTGATCCAGTATATCTATCGCCGTTATGGCCGCCTGCGCGCCGGCATCTGCGCGACCGTGATCTCCTATCGGACCAAGAGCGCCATCCGCGAGGTCGGCAAGGCGATGGGGCTCTCCGAGGATGTGATCCTCGCCCTCGGCAGCACGGTCTGGGGTGGCGGCTGGGGCTCCGCCGTGCAGGACAGGCATATCCGCGAATCCGGTCTCGATCCCAAGAACCCTGCCATCGCGCGGGTCGTGCGCCTCTCCGAAGAACTCCGTGGCTTCCCGCGACATCTTTCGCAGCATGTTGGTGGCTTCGTCCTGACCCGCCGCCTCCTTGGAGATCTCGTGCCGAGCGGCCCGGCGGCGATGGAGGGGCGCAGCTTCATCGAATGGGACAAGGACGATATCGACACTGTCCAGATGATGAAGGTCGATGTGCTCGGTTTGGGCATGCTGACCTGCATCCGTAAGGCGTTCGACCTGATCGCCGGGACGGGTGGCAAGCACTATGAACTGCATACGGTCCCGTCCGAGGATCCGGCCGTGTATGCGATGCTGCAGAAAGGGGATTCGATCGGCGTGTTCCAGGTCGAGAGCCGGGCGCAGATGAACATGCTGCCGCGTCTCCAGCCGGAGAAATTCTACGATCTTGTCATCCAGGTCGCGATCGTCCGGCCGGGACCGATCCAGGGCGACATGGTGCATCCCTATCTGCGGCGTCGCGCCGGATTGGAGGCAGAATATTATCCGGCACCGGCGCCGGAACATGGGCCGGCCAACGAACTCAAGGATGTCCTGGAACGCACCAAGGGCGTGCCGATCTTCCAGGAGCAGGCCATGAAGCTCGCAATGGTCGCCGCGAAGTTCACGGGCGACGAGGCCAATGGGCTGCGCCGCGCCATGGCCACTTTCCGCCGCAATGGAACCATCAACAATTTCAAGGAGAAGATGATCTCGCGCATGATCGCGCGCGGCTATGATACCGCCTTCGCGGCGCGCTGCTTCGCCCAGATCGAAGGCTTCGGCGAATATGGCTTTCCCGAGAGCCATGCCGCGAGCTTCGCGCGGCTCGTCTATATTTCCGCATGGATCAAATGCCATCACCCCGCGGCCTTCGCGGCGGCGCTGCTCAACGCGCAGCCGATGGGCTTCTATGCCCCGGCGCAGATCGTGCGTGACGCGGCCGAGCATGGCGTCCCCATCCTGCCGGTCGATATAGCGGCGAGCCTCTGGGACAACCGTCTGGAGCCACATCCGAACGGCCTCGCCCTCCGCCTCGGTTTTCGCCAGATCGACGGCTTCCGCGAGGATTGGGCCGAAAAGATCGCGGCGGCGCGCGGTCAGGGCTTCGAAAACTTCGACACCTTCGTCCGCCACACGCGCCTGGAGCGCCGGGCCTATGAGCGTCTCGCCGATGCCGATGCGCTGCGCTCGCTCGGGCTCGATCGTCGCGCCGGCCTCTGGAGCGTGCGCCGCTTGCCCGGCACCCCGGCCCTGCCGCTGTTCGCCGCTGCGGATGCGGCCGAACTCGGCCAGGAGAAGGATCGCCCGCTGCCCGAAATGCCGCTTTCCGAGCATGTCGTCGCCGATTATCAGACGCTGCGCCTGTCGCTGAAGGCGCATCCGATGAGTTTTCTGCGCACGCGCCTCGCGGCAGAGGGCATCCTTTCGGCGGCCGGTGCCAACGCGCTTGCCGATGGCGCCAAGGCGCGCATGGCCGGGGTGGTACTGGTGCGCCAGAGGCCCGGCAAGGGCAATGTCGTGTTCATGACGCTGGAGGACGAGACCGGGATCGTCAATATCGTCGTCTGGACGCGGCTCTTCGACAAATTTCGCCGCACCATTCTGGGCGCCAAGCTTGTGCTGGTGGAAGGGCGCATCCAGAAGAGTCCGGAAGGCATCATCCATCTCGTCGCCGACCGCCTTGTCGATCGGACGGGCGATCTCGCATCGCTTTCTGAAGACCGGAAGCCGAACCTCCAGCTGTCGCGCGCCGACGAATTCGTCCATCCGCAGCATCCGCGCACGGCCGGCCATCCGCGCAATGTCCGCATCATCCCGAAGTCGCGCGACTTCCATTGAAAGCGCTGGACAGGCGCTCTGCCCCCATTATGGGTTATGACCCGCAAGAGGGAGGAAAAACGAGATGGAACAGTGCTGGCGTTGGTTCGGGCCCGAAGATCCCGTGACGCTCGATCATGTCAAGCAGGCCGGGGCCAGCGGCATCGTCACGGCACTGCATCACATCTATGACGGCCGCGCCTGGACGCTCGACGACGTGCTGGAGCGCAAGGCCATCATCGAGAAGGCGGGCCTCAACTGGAGCGTCTGCGAATCGATCCCGGTCCCCTCGGAGATCAAGCTCCGCTCGGGCGCGTATCGGGAGAAGATCGACGCCTGGAAGACCAGCCTCACCAGCCTCGCCAAGGGCGGCGTGAAGGTCATCTGCTACAATTTCATGCCGGTCGTGGACTGGACGCGCACCGATCTCATGTTCCGCCGCCCGACCGGCGGCTATGCGCTGCGCTTCGACATGCCGGATTTCGTCGCCTATGACACGTTCGTACTGAAGCGGCCGAACGCTGCTGCCGGTTATGACGCCGCACTGCTCGCCGAGGCGGAGCGTCGCTTCAACGCGATGGACGAGGCGGCGACCGGACGGCTCGAGCGGAACATAATCGCCGGGCTGCCGGGCGGCGAGGATAGCTATTCGCGCGAGGGCATCGCCCGCCAGATCGCGAGATTCGACGGGCTTGGCGATTCTGAGATGCGCGATCACCTGATCGAATTCCTGAGGGAAGTCGCCCCGCTTGCCGAGGAACTCGGCGTCCGGCTCGGCATCCACGCCGATGATCCGCCCTTCTCGCTGTTCGGCCTGCCGCGCGTCGTCTCGACGAGCGCCGATATCCGCACCATCCTTTCGGCAGTCGATCTCACGGCGAATGGCCTGACCCTCTGTTCCGGATCCTATGGCGCGCGGGCCGACAACGACCTGCCGTCCATGGCGGAGGAGTTCGGCGGCCGGGTTCATTTCGTGCATCTGCGCAATGTGACGCGCGAAGCGGATGGCTCCTTCTTCGAGGACGATCACCTCGCCGGCAGCACCGATATGGTGAAGCTGATCGTGGCGCTCACCCGCGAGGAGCGTCGCCGCCGGGCCGCAGGCCGCGCCGACACCGAGATTCCGATGCGGCCAGATCACGGCCATCTCCTCATCGACGACATCACCAAGGTCGAGGCCGGCATGCGCGTCAATCCGGGCTATTCCTGCATCGGCCGCCTGAAAGGCCTCGCCGAACTGCGCGGTGTCATGGCAGCGGTCGATCAGCTCGTCCCGGCCTGATCCTTCTGAAGGGGTGTTGCATCGGCTTGATGTGACGCCCCTCACAATTCCTGACCGCTCTGCTTGACTCTTGCCGGTGGCTCCCCATTTGCTGCGAGCGAATGTTCATTCGCATGGCAATCGGGGTGGTAAGTTGTCATTGGCGGGGATTGATCCGGTCGAGCGGGTGGCGAACGCGCAGGAAGCGCGGCGCGCCCAGGTTCTTGACGCCGCACGCATCTGCTTTGCTCGCTCCGGCTTTCGCGGCACCTCGATGCAGGAGATCTGCGCCGAGGCGAAAATGAGCCCGGGCGCGCTCTATCGCTATTTTCCGTCCAAGGAAACGATCATCGAGGCGATCGCTGCGGATGAACGCTGCGATGCCGCTGCGATCGTCGAGACGATGCGCGGTGATGCGCCGCTCCTCGATCGTACGGTCCGCTGCGCCATGAATTATTTCGCCTTCATGCGCGAGGCGGGTGCCTCGAGCCTGATGGCCGAGATCGGCGCCGAGAGCCTTCGCAATTCCGCGATCGGGCAACGATTTGCCCGCATCGACGACCATGTGCGCGCGACGATCGACGACATTCTGTCCGAGGCGGTGGCGCGCGGCGAGATTCCGCCGATCGACGACACGAACGCCACGATCGGCGTTCTGATGGCGGCGGTGGACGGCATTGCGCTCCGCCAGATTGCCGATCCGGACCTTTCGCTGGTCCGTATAGAGCCGGTCCTGCGCCGGATGCTCGCGGGCATATTGCAGATCACGGCCTGAATTCACGAGAGAGGCGCCAGAAGCGCCCCGTGCCCCATTTTTGTCGAGAAGGCGCTGCGCAAGCGGCGGTCAGAGATGAAGTCTGAAATCCGTCTCGCGGCTTCGGCCGCGCTTGCCGCTTTCCTCGCCGGCGCCTGCGTTGCGCTTCTCTCGGCACCAGCCGCCTTCGGAGCCGAGACCACCGCGCCGGTCGCTGCAGCACGGCCCCCGGCCATCACCGTTGCGTCCGCTAAGCGGGGGGAGGTCGTCGAAACGGAGACCGTCGTCGGTTCGCTCGTGCCGCGCGAGGAGGTGCTGGTAGGCGTCGATCTCGATGGTTATCGCCTGACGGAGCTTCACGCCGAGGAAGGCGACAGGGTCAAGGCCGGCCAGGTGCTCGCCCGCCTCTCGACTGACACGCTCGAAGTCCTGCTGGCCCAGAATGCCTCCTCGCTGGCACGCAACGATGCCGCAATCGCGCAGGCCAGGAGCCAGATCGCCGAGGCCGTCGCGACCGAGGTGGAAGCCAAATCTTCGCTGGAGCGCGGCGCCTCGCTGCAGGAAAAGGGCTTTGCCTCGACAAGCGTGCTCGACCAGCGCCGGTCGCTGGCCGGCGCCGCCACCGCACGCCGCGCTGCGGCCGAGCAGGGTCTTGCCGTCGCCGAGGCCGACAAGGCGTTGACCGAGGCACTCCGCCGCGAGCTTGAATTGCGTCTCGCCAAGACCGAGATCAAGGCCCCGACGGACGGCATCGTGCTCTCCCGCAATGCCCGCATCGGCGCTGTCGTCTCGGGTGCTGGCGAGCCGCTCTTCCGCATTGCCGAGGACGGCGCCATCGAGATGGAAGCGCAGGTGCCCGAAACGGCGTTGGCGCGCATCGCCGTCGGCCAGCCGGTCGAAATCCATTCCGCCGGTGTCGACGCGGTCATCGAAGGCAAGGTGCGGCTGGTCGCCCCGCGCATCGACAGCGCCAGCCGGCTCGGGCGCGTGCGCATCGCGCTGGATGCCGAGGCCAAGGTCAATGCCGGGGCCTTCGCGCGCGGCACCGTCGAGATCGCCCGGCATGCCGGTGTGGTGCTGCCGCAATCGGCCATCGTCACGGTCGACGGCAAGCCGACGGCGCAGGTGGTCAAGGACGGCAAGGTCGAGACTCGCTCGCTCGAGACCGGCATTTCCGGCAATGACGTCGTCGAGGTCCGTTCCGGCGTTGCCGAGGGCGAGGATGTCATCCTCCGGGCCGGCACCTTCGTGCGCGATGGCGATCAGGTGACGCCGGTCATGGCGTCCGCTCAGGGAGCGAAGGGATGAACTGGAACTTCTCCGCCTGGGCGATCCGCAATCCGGTTCCGCCAATCCTGCTCTTCGTCGTACTGATCGCGCTCGGCCTCTATTCGTTCGCTCATCTGCCGATCACGAAATTTCCGAATATCGACGTGCCCGTCATTGCCGTGACGGTCACCGATGTCGGTTCGGCTCCGGCCGAGCTCGAGACCCAGGTGACGAAGAAGGTCGAGGACGCCATCGCCGGCATCTCCGGCGTCAAGCATGTCACCTCGACGGTTACGGACGGCTCCTCCACGACCGCGGTTGAGTTTCGCCTCGAGATCAACACCGATCGTGCGCTCAACGACGTCAAGGACGCCATCGCCAAGATCCGCAGCGATCTGCCGGGCTCGGTTGATGAGCCGATCGTCCAGCGCATCGATGTCGAGGGCCAGTCGATCCAGACCTATGCCGTCACGGCGCTGACGATGACGCCGGAGGAATTGTCCTGGTTCGTCGACGACACCGTCATCCGCGACTTGCAGGGCCTCAAGGGCGTCGGCCGCGTCGAGCGCATGGGGGGCGTCACGCGCGAGATCCAGATCCGGCTCGATCCGGACCGGTTGATGGCGCTGGGCGTCACCGCGGCCGAAGTCAGCCGCCAGCTCAAGGCAACCAATGTCGATCTCTCCGGCGGCAAGGCGGAGGTCGGCGGCCAGGAGCAGACGATCCGCACGCTCGCCAATGCCCCTGATCTCGATGAGCTCGCTGCGACGCGCATCGTGCTCAGCGGTGGGCGTGAGGTGCGCCTTTCCGATCTCGGAACGCTCGTCGACGGCTATCAGGAGCCGAAATCCTATGCCCGACTCGACGGCAAACCGGTCGTCGCCTTCGCCATCTACCGTGCCAAGGGTGCGAGCGATGCCCAGGTGTCCGATGTCGTCGGCGCCGAGGTTGCCGCGCTCAAGGCGGCTCATCCCGATATCGGCTTCTCGCGCATCGACGACAGCGTCTACTACACCTATGGCAACTATCAGAGCGCGATGGACACGCTCGTCGAGGGCGCGCTTTTGGCAATCCTCGTCGTGCTCCTGTTCCTGCGCGACATCCGCGCGACCCTAATCGCGGCGATCGCGCTGCCTCTCTCGGCGATCCCGACCTTCTGGGCATTGTCGATGCTCGGCTTCTCGCTCAATCTCATCAGCCTGCTCGGCATCACGCTCGTCACGGGTATTCTCGTCGACGACGCCATCGTCGAGATCGAGAACATCGTCCGTCATACCCGCATGGGCAAGAAGCCCTACCGGGCGGCCCTAGAGGCGGCCGACGAGATCGGCCTCGCGGTCATCGCGATCTCCGCGACCATCATCGCGATCTTCGCGCCGGTCTCCTTCATGGGCGGTGTCGCCGGCCAGTATTTCAAGCAGTTCGGCCTCACCGTCGCGATCGCGGTGTTCTTCTCGCTGCTGGTCGCGCGCTTGATCACGCCGATGATGGCCGCCTTCTTCATGCGCGTGCCTTATGCGGGCGACGGCAGTGATGGACGCAAGGTCTATCGCGGCGTCTGGCCGACCTTCCGCCGGCGGGTGGGCACCCTTGCCGTGATCGGTGTCCTCTTCCTCGCCGTGCTCATGCTGGTCGAAAGCGCAGGCCCGGCGGCTACATGGTGGGCGCCGCTCGCCAGCCTCGATGCGCTTGCGGCGCGGCTCGCGGTTCACGGCTGGGCGCTGGTCATCGGCGGCACGCTCGCCGTCGTGCTCGTCGTTGCAGCCTTCACGACCTGGCTCGGCCGTCCGCATCCCGAGGAGCATGAAGACGGCTTCATCATGCGGCTCTATACCGGGCTGCTGCGCGCGACGCTGTGGCGGCCGCGTATTCGCGTGCCCTTTGCCACGCGCGTCGAGGATGGCGTGAAGCGCCCGCTTCGCCTCCGCGTTCCGGTGATGCCGCTCGTCACGATCGCGGCCGGCATCGCCTTCTTCCTCGTCTCGATGAACGCCACGCAATATCTGCCGACCGGCTTCATCCCGCCGGTCGACGAGGGCCGCATCGTCACCTCGGTCGAGCTGCCGCCCGGCGCACGCCTCGATGAAACGGAACGCGTCAGCGACGCGATCTCGGCAACGCTCGGCAAGATCGATGGCGTCGAAAGCGTCTTCGTGATGGGCGGCACCTCGCCGACCGGCACGCTGGAGAAACGCCGCGCCACGGTCATCCTCAACCTGACGCCGAAGGAGAGCGGCCGCCCGAGCCAGAAGGACCTGCAATTCGTGGTGCAGGACGCGCTCGCCGGCATTCCCGACATCCGCGCCTTCTTCATGAACGAACGTGGCGACCGGGAGGCAACGGTCGGCATTCTCGGCCGCGACGGCGACGCCGTGGCTGCCGCCGCGAGCAATCTCGAAGCAGAGATGCGCAAGGATCCGATTTTCTCCAATCCGGCGGCGCAGGCTTCCTTCGCGCGGCCTGAGATCCGGATCAGCCCGAAGGCCGATCAGGCCGCCGATCTCGGCATCTCCACCAGCGCGATCTCGGAAACGGTCCGCGTCGCCACCATGGGCGATGCCGACAGCCAACTCGCCAAGTTCACGGTCGGCGACCGGCAGATCCCGATCCGCGTCGAACTCACGGAAGGGTCGCGCGGCGATCTCTCGCTGCTCTCGGCGTTGCGCGTGCCAACCGGTTCGGGCGGCTCGGTGCCGCTGTCGACCGTCGCCAATATCGGCTTCGGCCAGGGCCCGTCGACGATCGAGCGCTATGATCGCGAACGGCTGGTCAAGGTCGGCACGGATATGGCACCGGGCTACACGTCAGGCCAGGGGCTCGACCGCATCAAGGCTCTGCCGGCGGTCAAGGATTTCCCCGCCGGTGTCCGTATTCAGGACACGGGCGACGCCGAGATCCAGGGCGAGGTCTTCTCAGGCTTTGCCGTGGCGATGGGCGCCGGCATCATGATGGTCTTCGTTGTGCTGATCCTGCTCTTCAACAGCGTCATCCAGCCGATCACCATCCTTGCTTCGCTGCCGCTTTCGGTCGGCGGCGTGGTCGCGGCCCTGCTGCTCACCAACAACGCGCTCTCGATGCCCGTCATCATCGGCATTCTCATGCTGATGGGCATCGTCACCAAGAACGCGATCATGCTGGTCGATTTCGCGGTCGAGCGCGAGAAGCATGGCATGGAGCAGACGGAAGCGGTGATCGATGCCGGCCGCAAGCGCGCCCGGCCGATCGTGATGACCACCATCGCCATGGCCGCCGGCATGCTGCCGGCCGCCTATGGCGTCGGACAGGGCGGCGAGTTCCGTTCGCCGATGGCGATCGCGGTGATCGGCGGGCTGCTGGTCTCGACCGTGCTGTCGCTGGTGTTCATCCCCTCGGTCTATTCGGTGATGGACGATGTCTCGCGCGGCATCTCCGGGCTGTTCCACTGGATCGTCAAGCCGAACCGCCGCGAGGAATCCGGCGACGAAACGGACGACGCACCGCCGGTGGCCACCTCCGGCGAGCCGGCCGCGGCCGAGCATGCCGCAGCGATGCGGATCGCAGCCGAATAGACATCTTCCGGCGGCCTCCCTGGACGAGCCGTCGGGACGGCGTTCGTCTGGAACGATCCAAAAATTTGCGGATAACATTGAGCCTGCAATTCCGATATCAGCGGAGTTGCAGGCTTTTCGACTTTTGGCAGTCTCTTGACGTCGCTTGCGCCTCGGATTAGAAAAATGGAACGTTCCAAAAGATAGAGATCAACAGCGATCCATGAACGCCCGGGAAACGCCAGCGTCCGCGTCACGCGTCACGATGATCGACATCGCCCGCCATGCCGGCGTGTCGAAGTCGACAGTGTCGCTCGTGCTGCAGGCGAGCCCGCTGGTGAAGGCCGAGACGCGAGACAAGGTCAACGCGGCGATCGAGGCGCTCGGCTATGTCTATAATCGCGGCGCCGCGAACCTCCGCGGCTCGCGTTCGAATATCGTCGGCATGGTCATCAACGATCTCGCCAACCCGTTCTTTGCGGAGCTTGCGGTCGGCATCGAGCGCGTCTTCCACGCCGCCGGCTATATCCCGTTCATCGCCAACACGATCGAGAATGCCAAGCGCCAGAGCGAGGTGCTGCGCTCGATGTCGGAGCATGACATCGCCGGCCTGATCATCTGTCCGGCGCGCGGCACGCGTCCGGCCGATATCGAGGCGCTCGCACAGCTCGGGGTGCCGACTGTGCTCGCAATGCGCCGCCTAGCCGGACCGAAGTTCTCGTCCGTGACGCCGGATAATCTCCGCGGGGCACGCCGGGCGACGGAACATCTGATCGCGCTTGGCCATCGCCGCATCGCCTTTTTCGGCGGCTATTCGGACATGATCGCCCAGAACGATCGCTGTGGCGGTTACCAGGCCGCCTTGGCTGCAGCCGACATCCCGTTCGACCGCTCGCTGGTGATCGAGGGCCCGCCCAATCGAGACTGCGGGGTCAATGCCATCGGCCATGTCCTCGACATGGCAGAGCCGGCGACCGCAGCGCTCTGCTTCAATGATGTCGTCGCTTTCGGCGTGCTGTCCGGGCTCGAGCGCCGTCGCCTCGCTGCCGGCCGCGATTTCGCGCTGGTCGGCTTCGACGATGTCGCGGAGGCGCGCCACACCAATCCGCCGCTCACCACCGTGCATGTCGATACCGGCGCCCTTGGCGAGCGGGCGGCGCATCAGGTGCTGCGCATGATCCATGGCGATACGCGGCCGGAGGAGTTCGTCAGCGATGTCGATCTCGTCGTCAGGGCGAGCTGCGGCGCCACATCCGGGAGAGAAGCATGACCACGATCCGCTGGGGCCTCATCGGCGCCTCCAACATCGCCCGCGAGCATGTCATCAACGCCATCCGGCAAAATGGCGGCGAGGTGCTGTCGGTGATGAGTTCCAATGCTGCCCGCGCCAACGCATATGCGGCGGCCAATGGCATCCCCTCCGGCACGGACAGCCTCGCGGCGCTGCTGGAGCGCGATGATATCGACGCGGTCTATATTTCGACGACCAACGAACTGCATCGCGATCAGGCGCTCGCCGCCGCCAAGGCCGGCAAACACATCCTCTGCGAAAAGCCGCTGGCGCTGGCCCTCGCCGATGCCCATGCCATGGTCGATGCGGCCAAGGCAGCGGGTGTGGTCTTTGCCACCAATCACCACCTCCGCAATGCCGGCGCCCATCGCGCGATGCGCGCGGCGATTGCCGAAGGGCGCATCGGCAAGCCACTGGCGGCGCGGGTGTTCCACGCCGTCTATCTGCCGCCGTTCCTGCAGGGCTGGCGCATCAATGCGCCCCAGGCCGGCGGCGGCGTCATCCTCGATATCGCCGTGCATGACGCGGATACGCTGCGCTTCGTTCTCGGCGACGAGCCGGAAAGCGTGCAGGCGCTGACCCAATCGGCCGGCATGGCCGAAGGCGGGCTGGAAGACGCCGTCATGACGATGGCGCGCTTCCGTTCCGGCCTGATCGCGCAGACGCATGACGCCTTCACCTCGAAATATGCCGGCACCGGCTTCGAAGTGCATGGGACTGAAGGTTCACTGATCGCACGCGATGTCATGACCCAGAAGCCGATCGGCTCGCTGGTCCTGCGCAACGCGGACGGCGAACATGAGCTCGATTTCGATCGCGGCGATCTCTATGTCCGCGCGCTCGGCGCCTTCCATGCGGCGACGCGTGGCGAAGGCCAGCCGGCGGCCACCGGCGAGGACGGCATCCGCTCGCTCGCCTTCGGCCTTGCCGTTGCCGAGGCAGCGCGGACCGGCGCACGCGTCAAGGTGGAGACGGGGCTCTGAGCATGGCGTCGAAGGTCATTACGGCTGCCGAAGCCGCGGCGCTCATCAAGGATGATGCTATCGTCACGGTGTCCTCGGCGAGCGCACTCGGCTGCCCGGATGCGACGCTGGCGGCCATCGGCGCGCATTTCGAGGCGACCGGTCATCCGAAGAACCTGACGATGCTGCATCCGATCGCCGCCGGCGACATGTATGGCATCAAGGGCATCGATCATGTCGCGAAGCCCGGCCTGCTCGGCCGCATTCTCGCCGGCTCATATCCCTCCGGTCCGTCGACGGCCGAGCCGCCGGCGATCTGGAAGATGGTCGGCGACAACGCCATTCCCGCCTACAATATTCCCTCCGGCATCCTGTTCGACATGCATCGCGAGGCGGCGGCGAAGCGCCCCGGCGTCATCACCAAGGTCGGCCTCGACACCTTCGCCGATCCGCGCCGACATGGCTGCGCGATGAATGCCGCAGCCGAAGCCGAGCCCGTGGTCGAGGTGCTCGATTTCCGCGGCGAGGAATGGCTGTTCTTCCCGTCGGTCGTTCCCAATGTAGCCATCATCCGCGCCACCACGGCTGATGAGCGCGGCAATCTCACTTTCGAGCATGAGGGCGCCTATCTCGGCCCGCTCGATCAGGCGCTCGCGGCGCGCAACAATGGCGGCATCGTCATTGCGCAGGTGAAGCGCATCACGCGGTCGGGCACGATGAAGCCGCTCGATGTGCATGTGCCCGGCATTCTCGTCGATCATATCGTCGTGGCGCCGGAGCAGTGGCAGACCTGCCAGACCGCCTATGAGCCGGCGATCTCGGGCGAAATCTCGCGGCCGCTCGAAAGCTTCGAGATTCCCGCCTTCGACATCGCCAAGGTCATCGCCCGCCGCGTGGCGATGGAGCTGAAGGCCGGCTGGGCGGTCAATATCGGCTTCGGCATTTCCGCCAATGTGCCGCGCATCCTGATCGAGGAAGGCCGGCATGGCGACGTCACCTGGGTCATTGAGCAAGGGGCGGTCGGCGGCGTGCCGCTGCTCGATTTCCAGTTTGGCTGTGCCTCGAACGCCGAGGCGATCGTCCCGAGCCCGCAGCAATTCGTCTATTTCCAGGGCGGCGGCTTCGACTGCTCGCTGCTCTCCTTCCTGCAGATCGACGCGTCCGGCTCGGTCAATGTCTCCCGCCTTTCGGCGCGGCCGCATGTGACAGCCGGCGCTGGAGGTTTCGTCGATATCACCGCGCGCGCCAAACGCATCATCTTCTCTGGCTATTTCAACGCCGGCGCCAAATTCGCGATCGAGAATGGCGCCGTCTCGATTCTGAAGGAAGGCAAGGTCAAGAAGCTCGTTCCGGAGGTGGAGCACGTCTCCTTCTCGGGCCGCCGCGCCGTCGCGCAGGGTCAGGAGATCCTTTATGTCACCGAGCGCTGCGTGATGCGCCTGACGCCTGATGGCGTCGAGGTGGTCGAGATCGCGCCCGGCTTCGAGCTTGAGCGCGACATTCTCGGCCAGGCCGACTTTCCGTTGCTGGTGGCGAAGGACCTGAAGCGCACGCCTGATCGGCTCTATCATCCCGAGAAGATCAGCCTCGCGCTCGATGGAGCGGCCCATGTCTGAGAGTCGCATTCGCAGCGATATCGATGGCCCGGTCGCGATCCTGACGCTCGACCGGCCGGAAAAGCTCAACGCGCTCGATCAGGCGATGATCGATGGCATCGAGGCCTTCGTCGCGTCGACCGAGGCCAACCGCGCGGTGCGCGCGGCCATCATCACCGGTGCTGGCGAGCGGGCCTTTTCGGCCGGCGGCGACATCGCTGCCTGGGCCGGGCTCGATCCGGTGACGTTCATGCGCGACTGGATTCGCAACGGTCATCGCGTTTTCGATCGCCTGGCCCGTCTGCGCCAACCGCTGATCGCCTGCCTTAATGGTCATGCCTTCGGTGGCGGCCTGGAGCTCGCCGCGACGGCCGATCTCATCGTCATGGAGGCGCATGGCCGCATCGGCCTGCCCGAGACCGGCCTTGCCATGGTGCCGGGCTGGTCGGGCACGCAGCGGCTGGTGCGCCGCTTCGGCTCGCGCATCGTCAAGCGCATGGCGCTCGGCGGCGAGATGTTCGGCGCCGAGGAGGCGCTGGCGCTCGGGCTTGTCGACAAGGTCGTGCCGAAAGGCGAGGGGCTCGCGGCCGCAAAAGCGCTTGCGGTTTCGATCGCCGCGCGCGGCCCGGTCGCCGTGCAGGTCACCAAGCAACTGATCAACGCCGCCGAGGGCGAGGAGCAGGCGGCGGCGATCGAGTCCGTCGCTGGCGCGCTCGTCGCCTTCACCGAGGATCTGAAAGAGGGCGCCGCCAGCTTCCGCGAGAAGCGCGCGCCCCGTTTTGAGGATTGCTGACATGACCCTTCACATCGATCCGGCGCGCCTTGACGAGGCGACCAGCGGCCCGCGCCGCTACCAGATGCTGATCGACGGCAAATGGACCGACGGCGAGGTCGGCCTCGAAGGCGAGCGGGTCAGTCCAGGTCATGGCATCGTCGTCAGCCGATATGCGTTTGGTTCGGAGGCGGATGTCGCGCGCGCTGTCGCTGCTGCCCGCAGGGCTTTCCATCGTGGCCCCTGGCCCCGCATGAAGGCAGCCGATCGCGCCGCCGTGCTGCTCAAGACTGCCGATCTCATCGATGCGAGGCGCGAGGAGATCGCGCGGCTCGATGCGATCGAAAGCGGCAAGCCCATCAGCCAGGCGCGGGGCGAGATCGCCGGTGCCGCCGATATCTGGCGCTATGCCGCCTCGCTCGCCCGCACGCTGCATGGCGAGAGCTATGCCAATCTTGGCGACGACATGCTTGGCGTCGTGCTGCGCGAGCCGGTCGGCGTCGTCTCGATCATCACGCCGTGGAATTTCCCGTTCCTGATCGTGGCGCAGAAGCTGCCCTTCGCGCTCGCCGCTGGCTGCACGACGGTCGTGAAGCCGAGCGAAATGACCTCGGCCTCGACCGTGGTGCTCGGCGAGATCCTGATGCAGGCCGGCCTGCCGGAAGGCGTCTGCAACATCGTGCTCGGCACCGGTCCCGAGGTCGGCGCCCACATGGTTGCGCATCGCGACGTCGACATGGTGACTTTCACCGGCTCGACCCGCGTCGGCAAGGCGACGGTACAGGCCGCCGGCGCAACGCTGAAGAAGGTCGCGATGGAGCTCGGCGGCAAGAACGCCCAGATCGTGTTCCCCGATGCCGATCTCGATGCTGCTGTCGATGCGGCCGTGTTCGGCGCCTTCTTCAATGCCGGCGAATGCTGCAATGCCGGCAGCCGGCTCATCATTCACAAGGCGGTGGCCAAGGACTTCCTCGCCGCCTTCGAGAAGCGCGCGGCCAAGGTCAAGGTCGGCGATCCGCTCGACGATGCGACCAAGGTCGGTGCGATCATCACGCCCGAGCATCTGAAGAAGATTGAGAATGCCGTGATCGACGCGACGGCGGACGGCGCAGCGGTTGCGCTCGGCGGGGCAGGGCTCACCAGCGCTGCCGGCCAGTACATGACGCCGACGGTCGTCACGGGCGTGAAGCCCGATATGGCCATCGCCCGCGAGGAAGTCTTCGGCCCGGTTCTCTCGGTGCTCGAATTCGAGCGTGTCGAGGAAGCGCTGCGCCTCGCCGACCTCACCGACTACGGCCTTTCGGCCGGCGTCTGGTCGCGCGACATCGACACCGCCATGACCGTGGCGCGCTCGGTGCGCACCGGCACCGTCTGGGTGAACACCTTCATGGATGGCTATCCGGAACTGCCCTTCGGCGGCATGAAGCAGAGCGGAATCGGTAGAGAGCTCGGCAAAAATGCGGTAGAAGATTTTTCGGAGGCCAAAACAATTCAGTTCCATCGGGGTCCGCGCACTTCGTGGTGGGTGGAAGACTGACGGAGGAGACGGCCAGCTCTGGAGGGAGCTTGGCCGGGATTGATGCTTCATTCGGGAGGAGATGATGATGCGTAAGTTGATGATGGCTGCGGCCATGCTGGCGACGACGGCGCTGACCGCGCATGCGGACGACGTCAAGGAAGTGCAGATGCTGCACTGGTGGACCTCGGGTGGCGAGGCCGCCGCCCTTAACGTCCTCAAGCAGGACCTCGCCACGGAAGGCTATACCTGGAAGGACGTTCCGGTGGCCGGCGGCGGCGGCGATGCCGCCATGACGGCGCTGAAGGCGATGGTGGCCGCGGGCAACCCGCCGACCGCTTCGCAGATGCTCGGCTACACGGTTCTCGACTATGCCGAAGCCGGCAAGATGGGCGACCTGACCGAGACGGCCGTCGCCGAAGGCTGGGACAAGGCCGTTCCGGCCGCGCTGCAGAAGTTCGCCGTCTATGACGGCAAATGGGTCGCGGCGCCAGTCAATGTCCATTCCGTGAACTGGCTTTGGATCAACAAGGCCGTGATGGACAAGATCGGCGGCACCGAGCCGAAGACCTTCGACGACTTCATCGCCCTGCTCGACAAGGCCAAGGCGGCCGGCGTCACGCCGCTCGCGCTCGGCGGCCAGAACTGGCAGGAAGCGACGATGTTCGACAGCGTCGTTCTGTCGACCGGCGGCCCTGAATTCTACAAGAAGGCCTTCAACGACCTCGACGAGGACGCGCTGAAGTCCGACACGATGAAGAAGTCCTTCGACAACCTTGCCAAGCTCAAGGGTTATGTCGATCCGAACTTCTCGGGCCGCGACTGGAACCTCGCCACCGCCATGGTGATCAATGGCGATGCGCTGGTCCAGGTGATGGGCGATTGGGCCAAGGGCGAGTTCGTGGCGGCCAAGAAGGTGCCGGGCACCGACTTCCTCTGCTACCGCTTCCCGGGCACCGACGGTTCGGTGATCTACAACTCCGATATGTTTGGCATGTTCGACGTGCCGGATGATCGCAAGGCGGCTCAGATCGCGCTCGCCAAGGCGACGCTCTCCAAGAGCTTCCAGTCGGCCTTCAACGTGGTCAAGGGCTCCGTTCCGGCCCGCACCGACGTTCCTGATACTGACTTCGACGCCTGCGGCAAGAAGGGTATCGCGGACCTCAAGGCGGCCAATGAAGGCGGCACGCTGTTCGGTTCGCTGGCCCAGGGCTATGGCGCACCGCCGGCGGTTGCCAATGCCTACAAGGACGTCGTCTCGAAATTCGTCCATGGCCAGATCACCTCGTCCGACCAGGCGGTCGATGAGCTGGTCAAGGCGATCGACGACGCGAAGTAAGCAAATGGATACGGCTCCCTCTCCGCTCGGGGAGGGAGCCGCCTTTCACCTCTCGGTGGGGAGAGGTGAAAGCGATTGCTCGCCTCGCCTTGAGGGAGAGGCGAAGGCGCTTTCTCACCTCTCCCATGGGAGAGGTGAAGATCGGCCATTCGCCATCGTCGCGGCGAGCGCCGAAAAGAGATGACGCGATCGGGGAGGCCCTATGACATCGATAGCCACATCGCGACGCGGCGCCACCGAAGCGGCCAGCGCGCCCATTCGCCCCTCGCTGCGCGCCCGGATGCAGGACACGCTGCCGAAGCTCGTGCTGGCGCCAAGCTTCGCGATCACGCTCATCTTCGTCTACGGCTTCATCCTCTGGACGATCTATCTGTCCTTCACCAATTCCAAGGCGTTCCCTAAATATGTGCTGACCGATGCGCGGGCCTATCAGCGGCTGTGGCGCTGGACCTTCGAGAGCGATCCGCCGTCGTCCTGGTATACGTCGATCACCAATATGGGCATTTTCGGCGTGCTCTATATCGCCATCTGCCTCGGCCTCGGCCTCCTGATCGCGATCCTGCTCGACCAGAAGATCCGCGGCGAGGGCCTGCTCAGGCCGATCTATCTCTATCCGATGGCGCTTTCGTTCATCGTGACCGGCGTCGCCTGGAAATGGTTCCTCGATCCCGGCCTCGGCCTTGAGCAGACGCTGCATCAATGGGGCTGGACCTCGTTCCATTTCGACTGGATCAAGAACAAGGACTTCGTGATCTATACGGTCGTCATCGCCGGAGTCTGGCAGGCCTCGGGCTTCGTGATGGCGATGTTTCTGGCCGGCCTTCGCGGCATCGACAGCGAGATCGTCAAGGCCTCGCAGATCGACGGCGCCTCGACCTTCCAGCTCTATCGCCGCATCATCATCCCGCTGCTTCGCCCCGTTTTCCTGTCCGCGTTGATCGTGCTCGCCCATATGGCGATCAAGTCCTACGATCTCGTGGTCGCGCTGACCTCGGGCGGGCCGGGCGGCTCGGCCTGGCTGCCATCCAACTTCATGTATGAATACACCTTCAAGCGCAACGAGATGGCGGTCGGCTCGGCCAGCGCCGTGATCATGCTCGCCACGATCTCGGCGATCATCGTGCCCTATCTCTATTCCGAGCTCCGGGAGAAATCCCGATGAGCGCCGCCGCCGCGCCGGGCCGGACGCCCGGATCATCCATCGTCCCGCGCATCGTCATCTACGGGCTGCTGATCTTCTTTGCGCTGATCTATCTCATCCCGTTCTTCGTGATGCTGGTGACCTCGCTGAAGACGATGCCGGAGATCCAGCACGGCAACATGCTGGCGCTGCCGAAGGCCCCGACGATCGATCCCTGGATTCGCGCCTGGGGCGAGGCCTGTGTCGGGCTCACCTGCGAGGGCATCCACGGCTATTTCTGGAACTCGATCAAGATGGTCGTGCCGGCCGTCGCGATCTCGACCTTTCTGGGCGCGCTCAACGGCTATGTGCTGACCAAGTGGCGCTTCAAGGGTCACAAGCTTGTCTTCGGGCTGATGCTGTTCGCCTGCTTCATTCCCTTCCAGGCGGTGCTGCTGCCGATGGCCACCGTGCTTGGCGAGTTCGGCCAGTTCGGCAAATTCCTCACCAACACGACTGGCTTCACCTTCGGCTTCGGCAATCCGACCGTGAACCTCGTCTTCGTCCACGTTGTCTATGGCCTCGGCTTCACGACGCTGTTCTTCCGCAACTATTACGAGGCGTTCCCGACCGAACTGGTGAAGGCGGCGATGGTCGACGGCGCAAGCTTCTTCCAGATATTCCGCCGCGTTTTGTTGCCGAATTCGCTGCCGATCATCGTGGTGACGGTCATCTACCAGTTCACCAATATCTGGAACGACTTCCTGTTTGCCTCGGCCTATGCCGGCTCGGGCGACGTGATGCCGATGACGGTGGCGCTGAACAATGTCGTCAACACTTCGACGGGCGTCGTCGAATACAATGTCAACATGGCCGCCGCGATGATCGCCGCGATGCCGACCCTCCTCGTCTATATTCTCGCCGGCCGCTATTTCGTGCGCGGTCTCATGGCGGGCGCCGTCAAGGGATAGAACCATGGCGTTTCTGGAAATCGACCGTCTCTTCAAGCGTTTCGGCGCCACCGAAGTTCTGAAGGGCATCACGCTCGAGGTTGAGGAGGGCGGCTTCCTGGTGCTGGTCGGGCCGTCAGGCTGCGGCAAGTCCACGCTGCTCTCGATGATCGCCGGGCTCGACACGATCTCGGACGGCGAGGTGCGCATCAATGGCCGCCGCGTCAACGAACTGCATCCCTCGCAGCGCGACATCGCGATGGTGTTCCAGTCCTACGCGCTCTATCCGAACATGACGGTGGCCGAGAACATCGCGTTCGGCCTCGAAATGCGCGGCGTTCCGAAGGCGGATCGCGAGGCGGCGGTCGCCAAGGTCGCCGAGATGCTGCAGATGGGGCATTTGCTGAAGCGCAAGCCGAGCCAGCTTTCCGGAGGCCAGCGCCAGCGCGTCGCCATGGGCCGGGCGCTGGTGCGCGATCCGCAGGTGTTCCTGTTCGACGAGCCGCTGTCCAATCTCGACGCCAAGCTGCGCGTCGACATGCGCACCGAGATCAAGCGCCTGCATCAGCGCATGGGCACGACGATCGTTTATGTGACGCATGACCAGATCGAGGCGATGACGCTCGCAACGCAGATCGCCGTGCTGAAGGATGGCGTGCTGCAGCAGTTCGGCACCCCGGCTGAGCTCTACAACAACCCGGTCAACATGTTCGTCGCCGACTTCATGGGCTCACCATCGATGAATCTCGTGCCCGCGCATATCCGCGCCGAGAACGGCAAGACTGTCGTCGCGCTGAGCCGCGCAAATGAGGCCGATCTCATCCTCGACCCCGGCGTTGCATCCGCAAAACTCGGCGCAGTGCTCGGCCAGAATGTGCTGCTCGGCATCCGGCCCGAGGCGATCACTGACCATGACGGCGCCGATCGCAATGCCAGGACGCTGGTCGACGTCGATTGCCATGTCGAGGTGGTCGAGCCAGCCGGCTCCGACACCTTCGTCGTCACGCATCTCGGCGGCAAACATGTCATCGCGCGCATGCGCTCCGACGCCTCGGTCAGGGGCGGCCAGCGCGCGCCCTTCACCTTCAACATGGACAAGGCCGTGTTCTTCGATCCCAAGACAGAACTCCGGGTGGCGTGATCCTCATGACACCCGACATCGTCATCATCGGCTCGGGCATGGGTGGCTCGACGCTGGCCGCCGGACTCGCCGGCTCAGGCGCGCGCGTGCTCATCCTGGAGAAGGGGCGCCAGCTCACCGATCGGCCTGAAAATCGCGATGCGCGTGCGATCTTCCAGCGCGGCTATTTTCGGCCCAAGGAGCAGTGGTACGACGCCGAGGCGGGCGATGCGCCGTTCAATCCCGGCAATTACTACTATGTCGGCGGCAATTCGAAGTTCTACGGCGCGGTGCTGATCCGCTACCGCGCTGAGGATTTCGAGGCGATAGAGCATGATGGCGGTGTCTCGCCGGCCTGGCCGATCCGCTATGCCGAAATGGAGCCCTATTACAGCCGGGCCGAGCAGCTCTACCGCGTGCGTGGCGCGCTCGGCGAAGACGAAACCGAGCCCTATCACTCGCAACCCTATCCCTTCGGCGCCATTCGCGACGAACCCGCGCTCGCCCAAGTGCGCGCACGCCTCGCGAAGGTGGGCCTGCATCCAGCCTCGCTGCCGCTCGGCGTCGACATCGATCAATGGCTGAAAAAGGCCAAGACGCCCTGGGACGCATTCCCCGACGCCCGCACCGGCAAGATGGACGCCGAGACCTGCGGCCTCGCGACGGCTCTCGCCGATCCCAATATCACGATCGAAACCGGCGCCGAGGTCACGCGCCTCGTTGCCGGGCCGGACGGGCGCATCACGTCCGTCGTCTATGTGCAGGATGGTGAGACGAAGACGCTGTCACCGAAAATCGTCGTCCTCTCGACGGGCGCGGTGAAGTCGGCAGCGATGCTGCTCGCCTCGAAAAGCGACGCCTATCCGAACGGGCTCGCCAACGGCTCCGACGTGGTCGGGCGCTATTTCATGAGCCACAACATGACGGCGATGATCGCCGTCGATCCACGCTTCACCAATGACGCCATCCATCAGAAGACGTTCGGCTTCAACGACTTCTATCTGTCGGACGGCCACGGCGGAAAGCCGCTCGGCAACATGCAACTGCTCGGCCGTGTTTCCGGCGCGATCCTGAAGGCGAATGTCCGGTTCGCTCCGGAATGGGCGCTGGGTCTCCTGTCGCGTCACAGCGTCGATTTTCTCGCGATGAACGAGGATCTGCCCGATCGCGACAGCCGCATCCGCGTCGATGTCGATCGCGTCATCATGCAGTGGAAGCGATCCAACATGGAGGCGCACTGGAAGCTCGTCCGCGTCATGAAGCAGCGTTTTCATGCCGCCGGCTTCCCGCTTGTGCTGACGCATCATTTCGACGGGCGCACGCCCTCGCATCAATGCGGCACCGTCCGCTTCGGCACCGATCCGGCGACATCGGCGCTCGATATCTGGTGCCGCGCCCATGACCATCGCAATCTCTTCGTCGTCGACGCTGGCTTCCTGCCAACATCAGCCGCCGTCAATCCGGCACTGACGATTGCGGCACAGGCGCTGCGCACCGCCGACCATATGATCGCGACCGGATTCGCGGCATGACGGCGACAAGCAGCCAGCGCCCGGTTGCTCTCGTGTCAGGTGCGCGGCGCGGCATCGGCCTTGCGATCGCCGAGGCGTTTGCCCGAGCCGGCCATGACCTCGCCCTAACCGACATTGTGCGCGACGATCAGGCGGAAGCTGCGCTCGCCTGCATCGAGGCGATCGGCGCGCGGGCGCATTTTGCGGCCTTCGACGTTGCGGAGATCTCGGCGCATGACGCGGCGCTTGCCGAGATCGAAGAAGCGCTCGGCCCCATCGACGTGCTGGTCAACAATGCCGGCATCGGCGCGGTGGTTCGCGGCGATCTGCTCGATCTCGTGCCGGAAAATTTCGACACTGTGCTCGCAGTCAATCTTCGCGGCACGCTGTTCTTCACGCAGGCCGTCGTGAAGCGGATGCTGGCCGGACGGGCGGCCCATCCACGTGCGATCCTGACCATTTCCTCGGTTTCGGCGGCGCTCGCCTCGCCGGAGCGGGTTGAATATTGCGTCTCCAAGGCGGCGCTGGCGATGTTCGTCCAGAACCTCGCATTGCGTCTCGCCGGAACCGATATCGGCGTCTTTGAGATCCGCCCCGGCATCATCCGCACCGAGATGACGGCGAAGGTCAGCGGGAAATATGACCGGTTGATCGCAGAAGGCCTCGTGCCGGCCGGTCGCTGGGGCGAGGGCGCGGATATCGGCCGCGCCGCCGTGGCCTTGGCAACCGGCGCCTTCGGCTTCGCGACCGGCACCGTGGTCAATCTCGATGGCGGGCTCGCAATACCGAGACTTTAGCCTCCGCCCCTTGGCGGGGCGGTCGCACATACAAATCGGAACGTTCCAAATTGCGCCGTGCGCAGGGCGGATGGGAGGAAGTGATGGCGGACTACATCATTGTCGGCGGTGGGCCGGCCGGCTGCGCGATCGCCGCCCGGCTTTCGGAAGACCCGTCCGTCAAGGTCCTGCTGCTTGAAGCGGGCGGGCGCGACAACAACCTGCTCTATCACTGGCCCGCCGGCTTCGCGAAGATGACCAAGGGCATCGGCTCCTGGGGTTGGTCGACCGTGCCGCAGAAGCACATGCAGAACCGAGTCCTGCGCTATACGCAGGCCAAGGTCATCGGCGGCGGCTCGACGATTAACGCCCAGCTCTATACGCGCGGCCACCGTCTCGACTATGACGAATGGGCGCAGGCTGGCTGTCGCGGCTGGTCTTATGAGGATGTGCTGCCCTATTTCCGCCGGGCTGAGGACAACCAGCGCTTCAGTGACGAATTCCATGCCTATGGCGGACCGATCGGCGTTTCCATGCCGGTGGCGCCGCTGCCGATCTGCGATGCCTTCATGCGCGCGGCGCAGGAGGCGGGCATTCCCTACAATCATGACTTCAACGGCGCGCGTCAGGCCGGTATCGGCTTCTACCAGCTGTCGCAAAAGGACGCCCGGCGCTCCTCGGCCGCAACCGGCTATCTGAAGCCGGCTGCGGCACGGGCCAATCTCAGCGTCGAAACCGGCGTGCAGGTGCTCAGGGTCGTCATCGAGAAGGGAAGGGCCGTCGGCGTCGAAGTCGCGTCCGGCAATGGCGGGACGCGCATCCATCGCGCCGAGCGCGAGGTGATCGTCTCCAGCGGCGCCATCGGATCACCGCGCCTGCTGATGCTGTCGGGCATCGGCCCGGCCGATCATCTGAAGTCGGTCGGCGTGCCGGTGGTCCATGACCTTGCCGGTGTCGGCGGCAATCTGCAGGACCATCTCGATCTCTTCGTGATCGCCGAATGCACCGGCGACCACACCTATGATTCCTACGCCAAATGGTATCGCTCGGCCTTTGCCGGCCTCGAATATCTGATGTTCAAGAAGGGCCCGGTCGCCTCCTCGCTCTTCGAGACCGGCGGTTTCTGGTATGCCGATCCCGAGGCCCGTTCGCCTGATATCCAGTTCCATCTCGGACTAGGCTCGGGCATCGAGGCAGGCGTTGCTAAGCTGAAGAATGCCGGCGTAACGCTGAATTCGGCGTACCTGCGTCCGCGCTCACGCGGCACGGTGCGACTTGCCTCGAGCGATCCTGCGGCCGCACCGCTGATCGATCCGAACTATTGGGCTGATCCGCATGACCGCGAAATGTCGCTGCGCGGCCTCCGCCTGGCTCGCGAGATCTTCAGCCAGAAGGCGTTGAAACCGTTCATTCTCGCCGAGCGGCTGCCGGGCGACGGCGTCGTCAGCGACCAGGACCTTTTCGACTATGGCTGCCGGCACGCGAAGACCGATCATCATCCGGCCGGCACCTGCAAGATGGGCGTCGATGCCGATGCGGTGGTCGATCCGGCGCTCCGCGTGCGCGGCATCGAGGGGCTGCGCGTTGCCGATTCTTCGATCATGCCGCAGGTGAATTCGTCCAACACCAACGCCCCGACGATCATGATCGGTGAGAAGGCGGCTGACCTTATCCGTGGCGTCCAGCCGCTGCCAAGGGCTACAATCACGCCCGTCGAAGAAGCGCGGCCGCGAGTCGCTTGAAGAAAAGGGCAGGAAACCAGCATGATCACCCATTGCGTCTTCATCCGATATCGAGCTGATGCCACGGACGCCACGCGCGACGATATCTACAAGGCGCTGCACGGACTTCGGCCGCGGATTCCCGGCCTGACCGGCATCGTGATCGCCGCCAATTCGAGCCCCGAGGGTCTCGACAAGGGCTTTTCCGAAGGTTTCATCGTCACGTTCCGCGACGCCAAGGCGCGTGACCAATATCTGGCCGATCCGGAGCACGCGAAGGTCGGCGGCATGATCGTGGCGGCGGCCGAGGGCGGCATCGACGGGATTTTCGTCTACGATCTCGATCACTGATCGCGCTTGGATTGAACAGGGTTTCAACCGGATGACGTCGCGCTGAAGCTGGCGCGGCGCGGCGGTTCGCTGCTAAGACGACGCCAGGGTCGCGTTGTCGAATGGAACCGTGTCATGTCGCTGAACAAGATTGAGGACGCCATTGCGGCGATCGCCGCCGGCGAACTGGTTGTCGTCGTTGACGACACCGATCGCGAGAACGAGGGCGACCTCATCATGGCGGCCTCGAAGGCGACGCCGGAGAATGTCGCCTTCATGATCCGTCACACCAGCGGCATCATCTGCGTGCCGCTGACGCCGGAGCGGGCCGAGCATCTCCACCTGCCGCCGATGGTCGCCAACAACCGCGATCCGATGCGCACGGCGTTCACCGTCACCGTCGATTACCGCGTAGGACTCACCACCGGTATTTCGAGCGAGGAGCGCGCCAACACGATCCAGGCACTCGCGAACGATAATTGCACCGCGGGCGATTTTCTTCGCCCCGGCCACATCTTTCCGTTGATCGCCCGCGATGGCGGCGTGCTGATCCGCTCGGGTCATACCGAGGCAGCCATCGATCTCGCTCGCCTCGCCGGGCTCGAGCCTGCCGGCGTGCTCGCCGAGGTGGTCAATGACGATGGCACGGTCAAACGCCTGCCGCAACTGATCGAATTCGCGCGCGAGCATGGCCTGAAGATCATCTCGATCGAGGATCTCATCGCCTATCGCGCCCGCACCGAGAGTTTCGTCAAGGAGGTCGACAGCTTCCAGGTTCCTGTTGGCGGCCGCACGGCGACGGCCCATGTTTATGAGACGCCGTTCGATCCGATCCAGCATCTCGCCATCGTCTTCGGCGACATTGCCGAGCAGCCTGATGTTCTCGTGCGGATTCACCGCGCCAATCCGATCAGCGATCTTGTCTCGCGCGGGCCGGATTCGAAGGGATGGCTGGAGACGACGCTGCGCAAGGTCGGTACGGCAGATCGCGGCGTGTTCCTGATGATCCGTGATCCCGCCGTCGCCCGTCCGGACGGTTCGCTGCCCGGCGACGGCGAGGAGCAGCATCTCTCCGCCCGGCAACGCAAGGAGCGCTGGCGCGAGATCGGCGTCGGGGCGCAGATCCTGCGCGACCTTCGCGTCCGTTCGATCCGCCTCATTTCCTCGCAGGAGCGGCAATATGTCGGCCTGCAAGGCTTCGGCATCGAGATCACCGGCCGCGAGAGCGGAGACTAAGCAGCGCTCGGAACTCTTTTCTTGTGGCGGCATTGTCTTGCCGAGCGGTGCTGAGACCGCAGAAGAGACGGAGCTTCCTGATGCTGAACTGGGCTATCCTTTTTCTGATCGTGGCGCTTGTTGCGGCTGTCCTCGGTTTCGGCGGTATCGCCGGCACGGCTATCGGCATCGCAAAGATCATTTTCGTCGTCGCGATCGTGCTGTTCCTGATCTCGGCCGTCATGCACATGATGCGACGCGCCTGACACAGTCGATCTCATCGAAAGAAAGCCTGCCGCGACAACGCGGCGGGCTTTTTTGTTCAGATGAGAACCGTCCCGGCGAGGGCACGGCCGATCGTGGCGATCGCCGCGTTGCGCGCTTCGAAGCTTGCCGACGTCCCGGTGATATAGACGGTGGCAATCAGCGGCTCGTGGCCAGGTGGAAAGATGATCGCGACATCATTCGTCGTGCCATGATTGCCGCCGCCGGTCTTGTCGCCGATGCGCCAGCGCTTGGGTAACCCGGCGCGGAGTTTGGCATCGCCGGTCTGGCTGGCCAGCATCCAGTCGCCGAGCTGTTTTTTCGAGGCGCCTGACAACACCGAGCCGAGCAGCAGCGCCTGCAGCGAGCGCGCCATGGCAAGTGGCGTCGTCGTATCGCGATCATCGCCAGGCGAGGCTTCGTTCAAGGCCGTTTCCCACCGGTCCAGCCGCGTCGAGCCATCCCCGATCGATCGGGCGAAGCTGGTCAATCCGGCCGGGCCGCCGATCGCTTTCAGCATCATGTTGCCGGCCGTGTTATCGCTTGTGGTCAGAGCTGCCGCGCAGATGTCGGCAAGCGTCATCCCCTTGGTGTCGGCGTGCTGCTCGGTGACGGGGGAATGTTCGACCAGATCGCCGGGCTTGATGATGACGCGGCGGCTGAGTGAGTCGGCGTCGGCATCGACCCGCTTCAGGATCGCCGCCGCGGCCAGCACCTTGAACGTGCTGCAGAGCGGAAACCGTTCATTCGCCTTGTAGAGCCATTGGCGACCGCTGCCGCTGTCGAGAATGGCAACGCCCAGCCGGCCGGCGAGGGACGCCTCCAGGGCAGCGAACTGCGGGCGGAGATCGGCCGTTGCTGGCGCCGCAGACCCGCCCGTTGCGCACCAGGGCAACGCAGCGGCCGAGCCGAGCATTGCAAGGCAGGTCCGCCGCGTCAGTCGTGGCACCATGGCAAATCCCCCTTCGTACCGGCAGCCGGCTTGGCGGAGATCGCTCGGGTTTCGGTCAATTTAATGGCGAGGCGTGGCTCTTGTCAGGAGCGAGGCTTGGCTCTCGACGCCAAGCTCGGCGCCTCAAGCGCGCAGGCGCATCGCGTCGGCGATCTCGTGGGCGGACTTTTCGGCGCTATCGCCGCCGGGCAGCGTGACACCGCCATTCATGATCTCTTCGAGGCGAGCGCGAGCACGGGAGACGCGGCTCTTCACGGTCCCGATGCGTACGCCGCAGATCTCCGCCGCCTCTTCATAGGAGAAGCCGCTCGCCCCGATCAGCACGAGCGCTTCGCGCTGCTCGTCCGGCAACAGACGCATGGCGCGCAGGAAGTCGTCGAGTTCGAGATGTCCCGGCTGGCCGGCAATGTCTGACAGACGGCTCGCATGCGTGCCCTCGGCATCCTCCACCTCGCGGCGGCGCTTGCGAACTTCGGAGTAGTACTGATTGCGAAGGATCGTCACCAGCCAGGCATGCAGATTGGTGCCTTCCTGGAACTTGTCGCGATTGGCGAGTGCCCGCATGACGGTCTCCTGCACGAGGTCGTCGGCGCGATCGCGATTTCCAGAAAGCGATCGAGCGAAGGCACGCAACATCGGCAATGCCTCGACCAGTTCATTCCTCATGAAGATCTCCTCGGCGCTGAACGCCGCTTGCGAAGGAGAAAGTCGCGCGCGGCGTCATTCGCCGCTCTTGGTATGCGCGCCCGGCTGCTCGCCGATCCGCTCCAGAAGCGACATGATGTCGTCCGGCAACGGCTCGTTCAGCGCATCATCGAAGACGCGGCGCAGCTGCCTGCCGATCCAGTCTTCTTTGCTGTCGCGCCCGGGTGCCATCGCCGGCCCGGGGAGAGGCGGCGCACCCTTCACGTCCTTGTCGTCATTGTTCACGTTTTCTGTCCTAGAAGTTGCCATGCGGCTCACCCGTATCCACAGTGTCGCGACCGGACCCGGTGCCTCCTCTCGGTTCGCGGCACTGTCTAATGCGTGATCCGAATTTTGGTTCCCGCAGCCTGGAACTGAAAGCGGCAATATGCGTTGCTATCCAGAACACACCGTCCTGCCGAGGGAAAAACCATGCCTGATAGCCTGTCGCAGATGCTGGCTCCGCATCTGCCTTTTCTGCGCCGCTACGCCCGCGCGCTGACGGGGGGGCAACGCAGCGGCGACGCCTATGTGCGTGCCTGTCTCCAGGCGATCATCAACGAGCCTTCCGCCATCCAACGCGACGTCCATCCCAAGGTTGCGCTTTATCGCCTTTTTCATGCGATCTGGTCCGGGACGCAGTTTGGCGAAAGCGGTGACATTGATGGTATCAGCCGCCAGGAAGCGACGGCGCAGCAAAGGCTGTCCGAAATGACGCCGGAAAGCCGGCAGGCCCTGCTTCTTTCGACGATGGAGGGCTTCTCGGACGCCGACACCGCGGCCGTGATGGGCGTTGACGAGCAGGCGATCCAGCCGCTCATCGCCGAGGCTCTGAACGAGATCCAACGCCAGACGCATACGCGCGTCCTGATCATCGAGGATGAGCCGATGATCTCGATGGATCTTGCCGGCATCGTTCAGGAACTCGGGCACGAAGTCGCGGCAATCGCGAGGACGCGCACGGAGGCGGTGGCTGCGGCGGGGGCCGAACTTCCGGGTCTCGTCCTGGCCGATATCCAGCTTGCCGATGGCTCGTCGGGTATCGACGCTGTGAAGGACATTCTTGCCGGCTTCAGCGTGCCGGTGATCTTCATCACGGCCTTCCCGCAGCGTTTGCTGACGGGCGAGCGTCCTGAGCCGACCTTCCTTCTGACGAAGCCGTTCGATCCGCGCACCGTCAAGGCCGCGATCAGCCAGGCCCTCTTCTTCAATTCGACCGCCTCGATGGCGGCCTGAAGATCGTCCCACAGTCAGCGACGAAAGGCCCCGGAGCGATCCGGGGCCTTTTCTTTATCGACGCCGTCCGATGCCGGACAGGAGGCCCATGGCGAAGGCGACGGCCGCGGTCGTGGCGTCCCCGCTCTCGGCCGGGCGTCTCCGCGTCCGGCCGCTATAGTTCGCGCTCACATAAATGATGAGACCGACAAGCACGAAGACGCCGGCCGAGATCAGCTTGGCCGTCCGCGGACCGAGGGCGATGACGAGCGCGTCATAACCCGCTGCCGCCGCGAAGGCGACGCCGATCAGAATGAAGACCGCTGCAAGCGCGGTCCAGGCGAGCTTCTTCAGGGTCCGCGCGGTCGCCTGTGCCGCCACCGCAGTGGCGATACTGGCGAGAGCTCCGAAAACCCCGCTCATCGGCGGCCCAGGACGGCGCCGATGACGAGGCCGATGCCGGCAGCGATCAACACAGCCGGAAGCGGATTGGCCGTGATGCGACCCTGGAGATCCTCCGCCAGCTGCTCGCCACGGCGATGCGCGTCATGGGCAGCGCCATAGGCTGCATCGCCGGCCCGGCTCGCCGCGTCGCGCAAAGCTTCGGCGCTGGCGCTCGCATGTTCCTTCGAATAGGAGCGAACGGTGTCCGTCAGGGACAACAGCTCCGCCTGGATCGCCTTGATCTGCTCGGAGAGGTCGGAACCCGCGGTCTTTTCTGCCATCATGCACTCCTGTTGATTGGTTCGCGCTTCGTTGCGCGCCCTGTCGCCGGTGACGGCTGCAGCGTGACTATAACGCGGCAGCGGCCGATTGTGATGTCGAGCCTTGCCACTTCCGACAATTCGTTCGTCGCGGTTAAGGCAGCACCATCCTCGCGGACAACGGACAAGGTCGGCCGCAGTTCCCCGCCGCGATCAATCGCCGAGGCCCGCAAGGCGCCCGGGCAGGGACTTTCGGCGTGGCGGCGCCCAGCCGCCGATCTTCGACGTGGCAAGCCCGAGGGAAACCAGGCTTTCGACGAGGCGCACGGCCGCGGAGACGCCCTCGATGACCGGCAGGCCGTGCTCACTTGACAGCGAGCGGGCAAGGTCGGCGAGCCCCGCCGTGCCGAGGACGATCGCGTCGGATCGGTCCTCGCGGATGGCGCGATCGATCTCGGCCGAGATGCGGTCACGCGCCGCGGAGTGTGGATCATCGAGCGAATGCAGCGAGATCTCGGCGACGCGCACCCGCGCGCAGCGGCCACCGAAGCCATAGCGGACGAGATTGTGCTCGATCAGCGGCACCGTGCGAACATGCGTGGTGATGACGGTGAAGCGTCCGGCGACGAGGCTCGCGAAATGGAAAGCGGCCTCGCCGATACCGATGACCGGCGCGCGCGCGAGCGAGCGGGCGGCATCGAGACCGGGATCGTCGAAGGCGGCGATGACGTGTCCCGAGACGCCATCGCTCTCGCCCCGAGCGACCTGCTCGACCAGCCCGGCAAGCGCCAGGGCGGCCTCGACAGGCCCCTCGATCGAGGCCGGGGCATCCTCGGCCGAAACGGCGATGATCTCGGTGCCCGCTGAGGCAAAGGCACGGCCTGCTGCCGCGATCCGTGCCGTGGTGCCGGGCGCGCTGCCTGGATTGATGATCTGAATGCGCATGAAGCGCGTTATACGCCCCGGCCTGCGTCCGATCCATGCCGACGACGGCGGGCCTGCACGATCAGCAGCGTCAGGATGGCGGTGCCGATGACGGCGAAGGAAACCGCCGTGGTCACCGTGCCGAGCGCATAGATCACCGGTGTCGTCACGGTCGTGGTGAGGCCGCGCAAGGTCAGCGGCAGCGTGTTGGCCGAGCCGACCGCCTGGCTCGATCGAGCGATCTCGTCCCAGGACAGGGTGAATCCGAACAGCGCCACGCCGATCAGCGAGGGGAGGATCATCGGCAGCACCACGAAGCGGAACGTCTGCCAGGGCGAGGCGCCGAGGTCGCGCGCAGCTTCCTCATAGGCCGGATTGAAGCGGTTGAAGACGGCGAACATGATCAAGAGGCCGAAAGGCAGCGTCCAGGTGAGATGCGCGCCAAGGCCCGACGTGAAAAGGCCCATCAGTGTCTGGAAATTGTCCTGGATCGACGAGCCGATGAAGCCGAGGAAATTGGTCCAGGCCGTCGGATTTTCGATGTCGACATAGTTCTCGACGAGGCTGTCGCCCCAGGCTGTGATCGTCTGGTTGAAGAGCTGAAATTCGAGCGCGATGCCGAGCGACACGATGATCGACGGCAGGATCAGACTGGCGATGGCGGTGAAGAACAGCGCGTCCTGACCACGGAACCGGCGGCGGAAGGCATAGCCGGCGAGGATCGAGATCACCACCGTGATGATCGTCACCACAATGCCAAGCTTCAGCGAATTCGACAGCGCGTCGACGACATTGGGCACGCCGATACCGGCCCAGAGGTTGTGGAACCAGTGCAGCGAGACGCCATTCATCGGAAAGGTCATGCCGCCGCTCGGGCCCTGGAATGACAGCACCAGGATGGTGATCGTCGGGCCGTAGAGAAACAGCACATAGAGCGCGAAGACCGCCGAGAGGATGTAGAAGGCGCGCGAGCGTGTTTCGGTCATCGCTCAGAGCTCCTTGCGGATGTCGACGAAGCGCAGCAGCGTCCAGATGATCATCAGCACCACCGCGAGCAGGACGATCGCATTGGCGGCCGCGATCGGGAATTGCAGCGCCGTGATCTGCGTCTCGATGACCTTGCCCGCCGAGGCGATCTGCTGGCCGCCCATCAGGCCGATGGAGATGAAATCGCCCATCACCACGGTGATGACGAAGATCGAGCCGATGGCGATGCCGGTCTTCGATAGTGGCACGATGACGTTCCAGATCGTCTGCCACGCGCTGGCGCCATTGTCATAGGCGGCCTCGATCAATGACTTGTCGATGCGCGACATCGAATTGAGGATCGGCACGATCATGAAGACGGTGTTGATGTGTACCAGCGACAGCGTCACCGAGAAGCTCGAATAGAGCAGCCAGTCGACCGGCTCATGCGTGATGCCGGCGCCCATCAGCGCCTGGTTCACGAGGCCGTTGCGGCCGAGCAGCGGGATCCACGAGATCATGCGAATGACGTTCGACGTCCAGAACGGGATCGTCGTCAGCAGCGCCAGCACGATCCGCGTCGTCGGGGACTTGATCTCGAAGACGAGGTAATAGGCGATGGTGAAGCCGAGCACGAGTGTGATCAGCCAGACCATCAGGCAGAATTTCAGCGTCGAGAGATAGGTGCGGAAGGTCGTGCAGAGGTCCGGCAGGCTGTCGATGCACTTGTCGAACGCGCTGGCATAGTTGTCGCCGACAAGGGCCGGTTCGATCGAATAGCCGGTATAGGTCCAGAAGCTGACCATGAAGGTGATGGCGAGCGGCAGGACGAAGAAGACGAGGAAGACGATCGCAAGGGGCGCGGCCTGCCAGTAAGGCGTCCAGCGCGATTTCTCATCCAGCATGGGGCGAGGCTCTCCGTCCGTCGGCGCGGGCGTCGAGCGCCCGGGGGAGGCGCCGGCGGGGATGGCCCGCCGGCGGAATCGTTCGGCCGATCAGGCGGCGATGAACTCGTTCCACTTCTGGATCATGTAGGCGTTCTCATCCATGATCGAGTTCCAGCAGGCGACCGCGCCCATGCGGGTATTGTAGGAGCCGCCGTCGCGGACCGTGCCGGCCTTTTCGAGCAGGCCGCCATCCGGACCCATGATGTCCTTCTCTGCCGGCTTGCCTTCCATCCAGAAGGCCCATTCGTAGGGCTGCATGTTCTCCTTCGCCGTCTCCAGCACAGCGGCGTAGTAGCCCTGGCGATTGAGATAGGCGCCGGCCCAGCCCGACAGGAACCAGTTGATGAACTCATAGGCTGCGTCGAGCTTCTTGCCCTTCAGCGTCTTCGGCAGACCGAAGCCCGAAGCCCAGGCGCGATAGCCTTCCTTCAGCGGCTGGAACGTGCAGGGAATGCCCTTGAGACGCACGGCGGTGACGGCCGGCGACCACATCGACTGGATGACGGTCTCGCCCGAGGCCATCAGGTTGACGCTCTCGTTGAAGTCGGTCCAGAAGGCACGGAACTGGCCGGCTTTCTTGGCCTCGATCAGGGTGGCGATCGTCTTGTCGATCTCCTCCTTGGTCATGTTGCCCTTGTCACCATACTGCACCTTGCCCATCGCCTCGTTGACCATGGCGGCGTCCATGATGCCGATCGACGGGATGTTGAGGATGGCGGCCTTGCCCTTGAATTCGGGGTTGAGCAGCTCGGCCCAGCTCTCGATCGGGCGCTTGATCAGGTCCGGGCGGATGCCGAGCGTGTCGGCGTTATAGGTGGTCGGGATCAGCGTGATCCACTCGGTCGGCTCCTTGGCGAATTCCTTGCCGCGCTGCTTCTCGAGATAGAACACCTTGTGCGGCGCCGTGCCCTGGTCGCCGATCTTCTTGCCGTCGACTTCGCCCTTGGTCATCGCGGTGGCGAGTTTGTCGACCAGCTTCACCTTCTTGGCGTCGATCCCCATCAGGTTGCCCGAGGGAATGAGGTTGCGCAGGCTGAAATATTCGGTGTCGACGAGGTCGAACGAATCCGGCTGCGTGATGATGCGCTTCGTCACGTCGTCGGTGGTGACCGTGACATACTCAATGTTGATGCCGGTGATCTCCTTCGCCTTGGCGGCGATGGCCGGCGACTGGTTGGTCGCCGTCGAGAGATAGCGCAGCGTGATCGGCTCATCGGCATGCACGGCGGGGAAGCCGGTGACGACTTGCGTGCCGATGAAGCCGGCGGTGATGGCCGAGCCCTTCAGCAGCGTGCGGCGTGACATCCCGCCATTATCGGTCTTCTTCATGGGGCACTCTCCTCTGGTGGAAACATTGCCGCTAGGCGGCGAGCTCGTGGATATCGGCCGGGTCCCAATGGACCTTGACCGCCTCGCCAGCCTCGAAGGGGTGGCTGTAGAAGATGCGTTCCGGGACGATGGCCATCATCTCGACGCCGGCCTCGGTGGCGAGGCTGACATGGACGGCGATGCCCTGATATTCGACGTCGCGCACCACCGCCGGCGTGCCGTGGCCGCCGCTCGAAAGCTGCAGCCGGTCGGAGCGGATGCTGAGCTTGCGGCCGTCCTCCGGGATGATGTTGTGGCCGCCGATGAAGCGGGCGACGAATTCCGTGGCCGGCGCGTTGAAGATGTCGCGTGGGGCGCCGGCCTGTTCGATGCGCCCGTTGTTCATGATGATGACGAGGTCGGCGAGCGCCATCGCCTCCTCCTGGCTGTGCGTCACATGGATGAACGAGATGCCGAGTTCGCGCTGGAAGCGCTTCAGTTCGGCGCGGACGCGGACCTTGAGGAACGGATCGAGCGCGGAAAGCGGCTCGTCGAGCAGCAGGATCTGCGGGTCGGTCACGAGCGCGCGGGCAAGCGCCACGCGTTGCTGCTGGCCGCCGGACAATTGGCTCGGCAGGCGCGCCTGATAGCGCTCCATATCGACCATCTTGAGCGCCTCGGTCGCGCGGATCGAGCGGTCGACCTTGTTCGAGCCCTTCATGCGCAAGGGGAAGGCGACATTGTCGCGCGCCGAGAGATGGGGAAACAGCGCATAGGACTGGAACATCATCGCGGTGCCACGCTTGGCCGGCGGCAGGTCGTTCACGACCTCGGGGCCGAGCACGATATCGCCGTCCGAAACGCTCTCATGGCCTGCGATCATGCGCAGCGTCGACGACTTGCCGCAGCCGGACGGGCCGAGCAGGCAGCAATAGGTGCCAGCCTTGATCTTGAGATCGATGCTGTCGACAGCGGTCGTCTCACCGTAGCGCTTGGTGACGGAAGCGAGTTCCAGATCGGCGGGTCTTGCCATCGTGGTCTCCGTTGGGGCCGGGATCTCTGATCGCAAGTCGTGTGCCAAGCCGCCCCGCCGCGCTGCCTGCGCGAAAAAAGCGTTGCCGCGGCGCGATTTGCGCGCTCGGCGAGCGAATGGTCCCTCCCTGAGCTGCTTTCGTTTGCATGCACAAAGATTCAGCATTGAAGACGATGAATTGCCTCAATCGTATACGATCGCGGTCTTTGCGCCCCGCTTGGGCTCCTTTACTCTCGCCTTTGTGGTTCGGCGCAGGGATCTTCCGGCGCTGACCCCAGGAAAAGGCGACGATGCCGAGCGACGAACGCGTGGCTTCCTTCTCCGCGATGGAGCTCCGTGTCCCGCTGCGCAGTGCGCGGGCGGCGATCGTCTATCGCGAGCTGCTCGCGGCCATCCTCGATCACCGCCTCACGCCGGGAACGCGCCTGCCCGAGGACGAGATCGGTGCCGTCTATGGTGCCAGTCGCACGATCGTCCGTTCGGCGCTCGAAGCGCTGTCACATGAGGGCGTCGTCCATATCGAGCCTAATCGCGGCGCCATGGTCGCGCAGCCGACCGTCGCCGAGGCGCGCAGCGTGTTCGAGGCACGGCAGCTCATCGAGCCGCGCGTCGCGAGCGCCGCAGCAGCGCGCGCCACTCCGGCCCAGATCGAGGCGCTCACTGCAGAGGTCGAGGCTGAACACCGGGCGCTGCATGAAGGCGATCATCGCCGGGCGATCGTCTTGTCCGGCAGCTTCCATATCCTGATCGCCGAGATCGCCGGCCAGCCGGTCTTCGCCGGCTTCGTGCGCGAACTCGTCGCCCGTTCCTCGCTGATCATCTCGCTCTACTGGCGGCGCAAGGAGACGACCTGCGCCACCCCCGCGCATGGCGCCCTCATCGCGGCGCTCGCGAGCGGCGATGCAGCCGGCGCGGCGGGGCTGATGGAGGCGCATATCGCCGATCTTCTCGAGGGGCTGGACCTCGTCGAGCGCCCGGCCGTGCCGGCCTCCCTCGCAACGCTGCTGGTCGCCGACGGCGGCGCCCGTGAGGTCGGAGTGCCAGCCCGGCCGTCGCACGCGGCGCGCTGACGTTTTGAGCGAGGCGTAAACGGCGGTACCTCAGCCTCCGGACTGTTCATGCTGCATTTTCGGGCATCCGTAGATTGGAATTGCTCGAAGACACGCCTTGACGGCCGTTCTGGAATTTGTCCAAATGATCAAGAGTTTTCCGAACGGCGCGACGCCTCAACAAGAAGGTGCGTCCATTCGAGCCAGGGATCGGCCGCGGGGCCGCGAGGGAGAGTGATCATGGCGACCAGAGCGCCGGACATCGCTGCGGGCCGTTTGTCGCCCGAGCAATATGCCGTCAATTTCAGCGACATCCATCCTCCGCTCAGCCGCCATGAGGCGCTGGTCGAGGCGGATCGCTGCTATTTCTGCTATGACGCGCCCTGCGTGAAGGCATGTCCGACCACCATCGATATCCCGCTCTTCATCCGCCAGATCCTGACCGACAATCCGATCGGCTCGGCCGAGACGATCCTGTCGCAGAACATTCTCGGCGGCATGTGCGCCCGCGTCTGCCCGACCGAGACATTGTGCGAGGAAGCCTGCGTCCGCGAGGCGGCGGAAGGCAAGCCGGTCAAGATCGGCCTGTTGCAGCGCTATGCCACCGATACGCTGATGGACGAGGAGGGCGAGCAGCCTTTCGAGCGCGCAGCGTCGACCGGCAAGCGCGTCGCTGTCGTCGGTGGTGGCCCGGCGGGCCTTGCCGCGGCGCACCGCCTCGCCATGCATGGCCATGACGTCGTCATCTATGATGCGCGTGAGAAGGCGGGCGGCCTCAACGAATACGGCATCGCCGCCTACAAGGCTCCCGATGATTTCGCGCAGGACGAGGTCGAGTTCGTCCTTTCGATCGGCGGCATCACCGTCGAACACGGCAAGGCTCTCGGCCGTGACGTCCAGCTCGCTGACCTCCGTGGCGCCTATGATGCCGTGTTCCTCGGCATGGGCCTTGCCGGCGTCAATGCGCTAGCGCTTGAAGACGAGGCTCTGCCCGGTGTCGCTGACGCTGTCGGCTATATCGCGGATCTCCGCCAGGCCGAGGATCTCGGCGCTCTGCCCGTCGGCGGCCGCGTGGTGGTGATCGGCGGTGGCATGACGGCCGTCGACGTCGCGGTGCAGTCGAAGCGGCTCGGCGCCCGCGAGGTGACCATGGTCTACCGGCGCGGGGCGGAGAAGATGGGCGCCTCGCTCTATGAGCAGGAACTGGCCGCCACGAGCGGCGTCGTCATCCGGACGCATGCGAAGCCGCTGCGTCTCGTGGTGGACGACGGCCGCGTCGTTGGCATGGTCTTCGAGGAGACGGCGGACGAGGACGGTCGTCTGGTCGGCACCGGCGCGACCTTTGAGCTGCCGGCCGACATGGTGTTCAAGGCAATCGGCCAGATCCTGGTGCCGGCCGCGCTCAACGGGTCGGCTGAAACGATCGGGCTCGACGGAGGCAAGATCCGCGTCGATGCCGAACGCCGCACGACGCTTGCGGGCGTCTGGGCGGGCGGTGACTGCGCGGCGACTGGCGAGGATCTCACCGTTGCCGCCGTCGCCGATGGTCGCATCGCCGCTGAATCCATTCATCGCGCCCTGAGCGCGGGCTGAGGGAAGGCATCACCATGGCCAATCTCGCATCCAGTTTCATCGGCATCAAATCGCCGAACCCGTTCTGGCTCGCCTCGGCGCCGCCGACCGACAAGGCCTATAATGTCGTCCGTGCCTTCAAGGACGGGTGGGGCGGCGTCGTCTGGAAGACGCTCGGCACCGATCCGCCCGTGGTCAACGTGTCCGGTCCGCGCTATGGCGCGATCCATTCGAATGACCGCCGCCTGATCGGCCTCAACAATATCGAGTTGATCACCGACCGGCCGCTCGAGGTCAATCTCCGCGAGATCAAAGAAGTGAAGCGCGATTGGCCCGACCGCGCGCTGGTCGTTTCGCTGATGGTGCCGTGCGAGGAGCAGTACTGGAAGGATATCCTCGCCAAGGTCGAGGAGACCGAATGCGATGGAGTCGAGCTGAATTTCGGCTGCCCGCATGGCATGTCCGAGCGCGGCATGGGCGCCTCGGTCGGCCAGGTGCCTGAATATGTCGAGATGGTCACGCGCTGGTGCAAGCAGCACAGCCGCATGCCGGTCATCGTCAAGCTGACGCCCAACATTTCCGATATCCGCCAGCCGGCCCGCGCCGCCAAGCGCGGCGGCGCGGACGCCGTCTCGCTGATCAACACCATTTCCTCGATCATCGGCGTCGATATCGACACCTTCTCGCCGCTGCCCTCGATCGATGGCAAGGGCAGCCATGGCGGCTATTGCGGCCCGGCAGTGAAACCGATCGCGCTCAACATGACGGCCGAGATTGCGCGTGACGCCGAGACGCGCGGCCTGCCGATCTCAGGCATTGGCGGCGTGACGACGTGGCGCGACGCGGTCGAGTTCATGGCGCTCGGCGCCGGCAATGTGCAGGTCTGCACCGCCGCCATGACCTATGGCTTCCGCATCGTGCAGGAGATGATCACCGGCCTCTCCGAATATATGGATAGCCACGGATTCACCTCCGTCGAGGAGATCACCGGCCGCGCCGTCGGCAATGTCACCGACTGGCAGTATCTCAACCTCAATTACGTCGCCAAGGCGAAGATCGATCAGGATCTCTGCATCAAGTGCGGCCGCTGCCACATCGCCTGCGAGGACACCTCGCATCAGGCGATCACGTCGATGGTCGACGGCATCAGGCATTTCTAGGTCATCGACGCCGAATGCGTCGGCTGCAATCTCTGCGTCAATGTCTGCCCGGTGCAGGACTGCATCACGATGGAAGAGATGGTCGCCGGCACTGACCCGCGCACCGGCTTCCCCGTCACCGGCGAATATGCCAACTGGACGACGCACAAGAACAATCCGATGGCCAAGCCCGCCGTGGTCGTCGAGCCGGCGGAGTAGCGGCTGGACAATGCGAGGGCGGTCTCTGTGCCGCCTTCGCCGGCAGGAATGTGCTCGGCTTAACCCTTGCTTTGTCGCGGCGCGACCCCGAAATGTCGGCGGAAGGCATGTCCGAACGCACTCTCCGAGGCGTAACCGACATCGGCTGAGACATTTTTGATGCTCTCATGGCGTGAAGCCAGAGCGGCGCGGGCGCGGGTCAACCGCCAGTTTCGAACATAGGCGAGCGGCGGCAACCCGATCTGGCGGCTGAAGGCGGCGGAGAACGCCGCACGTGACATACCGGCCTCGGCTGCGAGATCGGCGACGGTCCACGGCCGCGCGATGTCGCCGTGGATGCGCCGGAGCGCCCGGCCGAGACGCGGCTCCGCCAGTGCTCCAAACCAGCCACCGATCGTGTCGGGGGTCGACGCCAGGGCCCGGATCGCCTGAACCACCAGGACTTCGGCAAGCCTTGCCGTGACGATGGCCTGTCCCATGCCGGAACTGGATGTTTCGGCATCGAGAAGCGCCAGAACCGTGGTGATCGCGGTGGATTCGGGGGAAGCTCCGGAGATGTGCATCACCGGCGGCAGCAGATCGAGCAGAAAGCCGCCGGCGTCAGCCGCAAAGGCGATCCCGCCGCCGAGCGCGACCGTATCGTCGCCACCCAGATGAGCGACGTCGTTACCGTTCGCATAGAGCGGCGAACCCTCGATCGGCACGACGGCGGGATCGCTCGCGATGGTGTAGGCGCTCCGACCAATGAGGCAGCAATCGCCCGCGATGATCCGCAGGGGCGGCCGGTCTGGCAGCAGGAGCCAGCCCGCTCCACGAAGCTGGGCCACGAACTTCAATCGTTCGAGCGCGGGAAAATCCAGTGCCCATTCGCCAGCCGCCTCGAAACGCGTCGTTCGGGTCGGGCGCGCATCGAGCACGGATAGGACGTCGGCCAGCGGATCAAGGACTTGAGACGATTGCGAGAGTTTCATAGCCGTTTGAGCATAGCTGGTCTTAGGCCGCGCTACTACCTTGCGTGGAAAGGAGAACCACTATGGGAATCAGCGGCAAGGTTGTCATCATCACCGGCGCGAGCAGCGGCATAGGCCGCGCGACGGCGCTTCATCTGGCGGAGGCTGGGGCGACCGTCGTTCTCGGCGCCCGGCGCGAGGATGCACTGGCGTCGATCGCCAGCGACATCATCGCGGCAGGGGGGCGGGCAACGTACAAGGCGACGGATGTGAGCGTGCGTGCCGATCTCGAAGCGCTGGTTCAGCATGCGGTCGACGAGGCCGGCCGGCTCGATGTCATCGTCAACAATGCCGGCATCAGTCCGATTTCGCGCTTCGACGCGCTGCGGGTCGAGGATTGGGACGCGATGATCGACGTCAATCTCCGCGGCACGCTCTATGGCATTGCCGCCGCGCTGCCGGTCTTCGAACGTCAGCGCAGCGGACATGTCATTAACGTCGTCTCGACCGCCGGTCTCAAGATTGTGCCGACCATGGGCGTCTATGCTGCCACCAAGAATGCCGTGCGGACGGTCAGCGAGGCGTTGCGACAGGAGTCGGGGCCGCATCTGAGGGTCACCGAGGTATCTCCCGGAATGATCGCGACCAATCTCGGCGACTCCGTCTCGGACAGGGCGGTGCGGGATGCCCTTGCCGCCCGGCTGGAGGCGATCGCGATTTCGCCGTCAGCGATCGCGAAGGGGATCGCGTTTGCCATTGATCAGCCCGATGACGTCGAGGTTGGCAGTATCGTCATCAGGCCTACGGCCCAGGACTGAGCACGGCGAACCAAAGCCGCTTCCCGGTGCATGATGCCAAGCCCGCCGGCAGGCGCTACCGCCCGAAGATTCCGCCGAGGATCACATCCTCGAGCGCGCGCGTGGCGGCTTCGAAATGGCGGTCGCCTGCTGCCTTGTCGCCGAGGACCGAGCGGATCTGCACCTCGAAGTCGGCATAGTGCTGCGTCGTCGCCCACACCATGAAGATGAGATGATAGGGGTCGACCGGCGCCATGCGACCCTCGGCGATCCAGCGCCGCATCAGCGCGGCCTTCTCGTCGACGAGCGATTTGAGACGGGTGCCGAGCACCACGCCGAGGACGGGCGCCCCCTGCAGCATCTCCATCGCATAGAGGCGCGATGCCTTCGGGTTGTCGCGCGACATTTCGAGCTTGCGGTCGAGATAGGCTCGGAGTTCCTCGCGCGGGTCATCGCCGGCGCCGAGCGCTTCGAGCGGCTGCAGCCAGGCCTCGAGCGTCCGCTTGAGGACGGAAAGATAGATGTCGTCCTTGCGGCGGAAATAATAGAGGAGGTTCGGCTTGGTCATGCCGGCGCCGGCCGCGATCTGGTCGATCGTCGAGCCGCGTAGGCCATAGCTCGAAAAAACCTCGAGCGCCGCATCGAGAATGCGTTGCTCGTTCTCTTCCTGGATCCGCGTGCGCTTCTTGGTCTGGTGGGCGCGCGCCGGCTCGGCGGAGTTCATCACGGGCGGCGACGCCTTCCCTCTGGCCATGGGCCGACAGTTTCGCCGATTTCACGCCGCGATCAAGCGCCCAGCCGCGAACGCTGTGCCCCCCGGCCGCGTCGCGGCCGGAGGAACGATACTCGTCCGGATCAGGCGCCGACCATCACCTTGCGCTCGCGCCTGCGGTCATGGACCGGCTGGTAGGCGATGCGCGAATGATACTCGCAATAAGGAATGCCGCTGCCCGAGCGCTGGCCGCAGAAATGGAAGTCCTCGGTGCTCGGATCCCCGATCGGCCATTTGCAGGTCTGCTCGGTGAGCGTCAGGATCGTCGCATGCAGGCTGATCGGCACCACCACGGAGTCCGAGGCCTCGGCGCGCATGGCGCGGCGTGGTTCGGGCGCAGTCTGGACCATCGGCTTCAGCGCCGTGTTGCCGGCGACGAGCGGCCGGGCTGTCGGCGCCGCGCCCCGTGGAGCGATGCCGGTGCGACTGGTCGCTGCGGCGGGTTTCCGGGCCCGGGCCGTCGGCGCGGAAGCCGGCTTTGCCCGCCCGGACAAGCTCAGCCGGTGCACCTTGCCGATCACGGCATTGCGCGTCACCCCGCCGAGCTCGGTTGCGATCTGACTGGCACTGAGCCCGTCGATCCAGAGCTTCTTCAGCAACTCAACCCGTTCGTCCGTCCAAGTCATAGCAAATCCTTGTCCGTCGGAGAGGCAGCTCGAATCCCTGAAGAACGCCGTCCTGGACTGCGGACGACGACAGACTCGACACATTGTTCAGGGAGGACTGTCTCTCGATATTTCGTATCTTAACGAGCGTTAAGCTACTATATGGCGTGACTCTCTGACAAGAGTCGGGGAGAATCGAGGCAGCTGTTCTTGCTGTTTTCCCCAGTTAAGGCCTGTCGGGCGGAAGTTTGAGTCGCGTCAATCGCTTAGCCGCCTGCGCGGCTGTGGATGGCGCGCCTCCATTGACAGAAATCGTCACGACCGTGATATAAGGGCAACGCAAAAAGGTGCTGCCCGGCGCGACGGCCTCGGGTGGCACCTTTGGTTTTTTAGCATCCGGCAATCTGCGGCCAGTCCCGAGGAGGGCAAATGAGCGCCCCCGCATCCAGTGCACCCACGGCTTCCAACGCCCTGTTCGATACGTTCGCGCGGGCCCCGCTGGCGTTCGAGCGAGGCGAGGGCGCCTGGCTCTTCACGCCGGAGGGCGAGGCCTATCTGGACTTCTCCGCCGGCATCGCCGTCAATTCCCTCGGCCATGCCAATCCGACGCTCGTCGCTGCCCTGACCGAACAGGCCGGCAAGCTCTGGCACACGTCCAACCTGTTCCGCATTCCGGGCCAGGAGCGCCTCGCCGAGCGCCTTGCCGCCGCCAGCTTCGCCGATCGCGTCTTCTTCGCCAATTCGGGCGCGGAAGCGAACGAGTGTGCGATCAAGACGGCGCGGCGCTATCATTATGTCAACGGCCAGCCCGAGCGCTTCCGCATCATTACCGTCGAGGGCGCCTTCCATGGTCGGACGCTCGCGACACTCGCGGCCGGTGGCCAGCAGAAATATCTCGATGGCTTCGGCCCGAAGGCGGACGGCTTCGATCAGGTCGCCTTTGGTGACATCTCGCTGATCAAGGCGGCTGTGACGCCCGAGACAGCCGCGATCATGATCGAGCCCATTCAGGGTGAGGGTGGCGTGCGCGCCTTCTCGAATGGCTATCTGCGCGAATTGCGTGCCCTCTGCGACGCCGAGGGCCTGCTCTTGATCATGGACGAGGTCCAGACGGGCGTCGGCCGCACCGGCAAGCTGTTCGCCTATGAGTGGACCGGCATCACGCCCGATATCCTGACGCTCGCCAAGGGCATCGGTGGCGGCTTCCCGCTTGGCGCGTGCCTTGCGACCAACGCGGCGGCCAAGGGCATGACGCCTGGCACGCATGGCACGACCTTCGGCGGCAATCCGCTCGCCATGGCGGTCGGCAATGCGGTGCTCGACGTTGTCCTCGCCGATGGCTTCCTGGAGCATGTGCGCGAGACCGGCATCTATCTGAAGCAGCGCCTCGCAGCTCTGGTCGACCAGCATCCCGATGTCTTCGACGGTGTGCGCGGCGAGGGGCTGCTCATCGGCCTGCACGGCGTCAAGCCGGTGCCGGAAATCGTCGCGGCGCTGCGTGCGGAGCACATGCTGGTCGCCGGCGCCGGCGATAATGTCGTGCGCCTGCTGCCGCCGCTGACCGTCGGCCGCGATGAAGTCGACGCTGCCATCGCGAAGCTCGAGGCGGCTGCGGCCGCGCTTGCGCCGGCGCGGCTCGAAGCCTGAATCGGACCATCATGACCCGGCATTTTCTCGATCTCGCCGATTTCGATTCCGCGACCCTGAACGGCATTCTCGACCGGGCGCGCGCGCTGCGCGAGGCGCGTGACGGCGCGCGCGACGGCGTCGGCCCCATGGCCGGCAAGGTGCTGGCGCTCGTCTTCGAGCAGCCCTCGACCCGAACCCGCGTTTCGTTCGATGTCGGCATGCGCGAGCTCGGCGGCCAGACGCTGATGCTGACCGGCGCCGAGATGCAGCTCGGTCGCGGTGAGACCATCGCCGACACAGCGCGCGTCATGTCGCGCTATGTCGACGGCATCATGATCCGCATCCTCGACCAGGATGCACTCGCGGAGCTCGCGGCCAATGCCACGGTGCCGGTGATCAACGGGCTCACCCGCAGGTCGCATCCCTGCCAGGTGATGGCCGATATCCTGACTTTCGAGGACCATCGCGGTCCGATCAAGGGCCGCACGGTGGCCTGGGTCGGAGACAGCAACAACGTGCTCGCCTCCTGGGTCCATGCCGCTGCGCGGTTCGACTTCAGCCTGAAGATCGCGACGCCGCCCGAGCTTGCGCCCTCGCGCCGGCTGCTCGACTGGGCGCGTACGGCCAATGCGGCCGTCGTCGCTGGTGAAGAGGCGGAATGGGCGGCCGCCGATGCGGACTGCATCGTCACGGATACCTGGGTCTCGATGGGCGACAGCGAGGCCGAGCGTCGCCACAACCTGTTGAAGCCTTACCAGGTCAATGCCCGGCTGATGGCCCGCGCCCACAAGGACGCGATCTTCATGCACTGCCTGCCTGCCCATCGGGGCGAGGAGGTGACGGCGGAGGTCATGGACGGGCCGCAGTCGGTCGTGTTCGACGAAGCCGAAAACCGCCTCCATGCGCAGAAGGGCATTCTTGCCTGGGCAATGGGCGGGGAGACGGAGTAGCCTATGTCGGAAATCGGAAATCTCGGACCCCGCTCGGTCCAGCCGGCGGGCGATGATGCCGTGCTGCCTTTCGAGGTCGAGGGCCTCGACGTGCGCGGACGCGTCATCCAGATGGGACCGGCCCTCTCGTCGATGCTGGCCCGGCATGATTATCCGCTGCCGGTCTCCAAGCTGCTTGGCGAGGCGATTGTGCTCGGCGTCCTGCTCGGCTCGTCGCTGAAGTTCGAGGGCCAGTTCCTGCTGCAGACGCAGACCGACGGCCCTGTCGACATGCTCGTCGTCGATTTTCGCACGCCCGGCAATCTCCGCGCCTATGCCCGCTTCGACGCCGAGCGCGTGGCGGAGATGGAGGCCGAGGGCACGCTGGAGCCAGCCGAACTGCTCGGCAATGGCGTCCTTGCCATGACGATCGACCAGGGCGCCCATACCAGCCGCTACCAGGGCATCGTGCCGCTCGATGGCTCCAGCCTCGAGGAGGTGGCGCATACCTATTTCGCGCAGTCGGAGCAGATCCCGACGGCGGTGCGCCTCGCGGTCGCCGAAATGATGACGCGTGAGGACGGCAAGGTGGCGCATAGCTGGCGCGCCGGCGGGCTGCTGGTCCAGTTCCTGCCGCAATCGGAAGACCGGATGCTTCAGCGCGACCTGCCAGGCGGCGACGCGCCGGGCGGCCTCGATGAGGAGGACGACGATGACGCCTGGGTTGAGGCCAAGTCGCTGGTCAGCACGACCGAGGATCACGAGCTGATCGATCCCGAAGTGCCCGCCGAGCGGCTGCTCTACCGCCTCTTCCATGAACGCGGCGTGCGCGTCTTCGACCCGACTTCGGTACGCGACCAGTGTTCCTGCTCGCGCGAGCGCATCGTCGGGGTGCTCCGCTCGTTCTCCGCCGAGGAGATCACGGAATCGATCGAGGACGGCGCCATCACCGTGACCTGCGAATTCTGCGGTCTCAAATACACGTTCGACCCGGCCGAATTCCTGTCCTGAGCCGGCCCCGCGTCAGTGCACGACGCGGATCTGGTTCGGCAGGTCGAGCGAGAAGGCCGGGATCTCGACCACGAACATTTCGCCGCTGTCGGTCTGCATCTGATAGGTGCCGACCATGATGCCGGATGGCGTCGTCAGCGGGCAGCCGCTGGTATATTCGAAGCTCTCGCCGGGCTTCAGCGTCGGCTCCTTGCCGACCACGCCGCGCCCGCGCACTTCCTCGGTGCGGCCGCCTGCATCGGTGATGCGCCAGAAGCGCGACCGGAGTTGCACATTCTCGAGCCCGAGATTGACGATCTCAATGTGATAGGCCCAGACATAGCGGCCATCGCCGGGCGAGGACTCGTCTTCAATGAAGCTCGGCTCGACCGTGACCTGGATCGATCGCGTGACGGCACGGTACATCGGCGGCGCTCCTGCTGGAGAAGGGCTGATAGTCCAAATCCGATCGTGCCGTCAATATTGCGCAAGCGGACGGCGGGGCCGCTTGCTTGTCAGCGCGGCGCGCTCCGCTAGACTTATGGATCAAGCGCCGCGAAACAGGATTCGCCAAAAAAGGGAGGCATCGGACATGCTGAAGGAATTTCGAGAGTTCGCCTTGCGCGGCAACATGGTCGATCTCGCGATCGGCATCATCATCGGCGCCGCCTTCAGCGGCCTGGTCCAGTCGATCGTCAACGATATCATCATGCCGATCATCGGGCGGATCACCGGCGGCATCGACTTCACGAACAAGTACATTCAGCTTGCCGGTGATCCCCAGCCGACGCTCGACGCCGCCCGCAAGGCCGGCGCGACGATCGCCTATGGCAACTTCCTGACGCTGCTGATCAATTTCCTCATTGTGGCCTGGATCCTGTTCATGATCGTCAAGGGCATGAACACGCTGAAGCGCCAGCAGAAGGCCGATCCTGCTCCGGCCGCCACGCCGGAAGATGTTGCATTGCTGCGCGAGATCCGCGACCTGCTCGCTACGCGCAAATAGCCGCCTTCGGCAGTTTGGCTCGCTTCGGATTCATCCCTGGCCGCGGCCGGCGGTTGTGACGCGAGTTACAGCGCCATCCGACCAATCTTGTTTAGCTGGGCAGATTTTGGCCGCGCCTGCGGCCGCTCTGTCGCCTTTCGTGATCGGAACTTTCTTGACCAGCACGCCCGCCAATAACCGGCTCAGACCGGAGGCTCACGGCGCCCCGGAGAGTGGGATCGTCGAGATCTTCAACTATGGCCGCGGCCGTGATGGGCTGATTCCGCTCTGGGTCGGCGAGGGCGATCTGCCGACGCCGGATTTCATCGTCGATGCCGGCCGCACGGGCCTCGATGACGGCGAGACCTTCTATACCCATCAGCGCGGCATTCCGGAGTTGCGCGCGGCCATCGCCCGCTATCACGAGCGCCTCTATGATCGGCCGTTCGATCCCGAGCGATTTTTCGTCACCTCGGGCGGCATGCCGGCGATCCAGATCGCCCTTCGCATGGTTGCCGGGCAGGGCGACGAGGTGGTCATCCCGACCCCGGCCTGGCCCAATTTCGGTGCTGCGACCGAGGTCGGCGGCGCGCGCGCCGTCCCGGTGCCGATGCAGTTCGGCAATGCCGGCTGGACGCTCGACCTTGATCGCTATTTCGATGCCGTGACCGAGCGCACCACGGCCCTGTTCCTGAATTCGCCCTGCAATCCCACAGGCTGGACGGCGACGCATGAGGAACTCGTGGCGATCCGCGACTTTGCGCGGGCGCGGGGGCTCTGGATCATCGCCGACGAAGTCTATACGCGCTTCGTCTACCAGGGTGAGCGCGCGCCGTCTTTCTACGACATCACTGAGCCGGATGAGCCGGTGCTTCACGTGAACACGCTCTCGAAGAACTGGGCGATGACCGGCTGGCGCGTCGGCTGGCTCGGGGCGCCGCCGCGTTTTGGCCAGACAATCGAAAATCTCATCCAGTATTCAAGCTCGGGAACGCCCAAATTCCTGCAGCGCGGGGCCGTGGCGGCGCTCGACCGGGGCGATCACTTCATCGAGTTCCAGCGTGATCGCGCCATGGCGGCGCGCGAGATCGTCTGTCTGGGGCTCGAGGCCACCGGCCGCGTGCGGTTCACCTGGCCCAAGGGCGCCTTCTACCTGTTCTTCTCGGTAGACGGCGAAACCGACTCTCGCAAGCTCGGCCTTCGCCTCGTCGACGAGGCGAATGTCGGCCTCGCGCCGGGCGACGCATTCGGGCCAGCCGGCGCGGGCTTCATGCGGATGTGCTTCCTGCGCAATCCCGATCAGGTCGCCGAGGCGACGGATCGCCTGGCCGACTGGCTGGTCTAGAAAGACGAGGCGGGCGACGATCGCCCGCCTGGCTATCCCGTTGCCAGAGGATCAGCCGCCGGAGGTCGAGACCGCGAGACGCTCGACGCCTTCCATCGCGCGCTGCGGAATCGCCGGCGTGCGGCCGAGCGGCAGCCAGAGACGGCGCCAGACATCGACCAGCGCATCGCGGAGGCCGAGGATCAGCGCCTCGTCATGGCAGGGCGTCGGCGTGATGCGCAGCCGCTCGGTACCGCGCGGCACGGTCGGGTAGTTGATCGGCTGGATATAGATGCCGTGCTCCTCGAGCAGCATGTCCGAAGCCTTCTTGCAGAGGTCCGGATTGCCGACGAACAACGGCACGATATGCGTTTCCGATGGCATGACCGGCAGGCCGGCATGGATCAGGACCGACTTGGTGCGCTGTGCGTAATGCTGCTGAAGCGCGCGCTCGGTCTGCGACATCTTGAGATGGCGGATCGAGGCGGTCGCTGCAGCGGCGATCGCCGGCGGCAGCGCGGTCGTGAAAATGAAGCCCGGCGCATAGGATCGCACCGCGTCGACAATGGCCCGGCTCGCGGTGATATAGCCGCCCAGCGCGCCGAACGCCTTGGCAAGCGTCCCCTCGATCACGTCGATCCGATGCATGACGCCATCGCGCTCGGCAATGCCGCCGCCGCGCGGGCCGTACATGCCAACCGCATGCACTTCGTCGATATAGGTCATCGCGCCGTATTTTTCGGCGAGGTCGCAGATGCCGGCGATCGGCGCGACGTCGCCGTCCATCGAATAGACGCTTTCGAACACAATCAGCTTGGCGCGTCCAGGCGCCGTCTCGGCGAGGAGTTCCTCGAGATGATCGAGATCGTTATGGCGGAAGATCTTCTTCTGCGCGCCAGAGCGGCGCACGCCCTCGATCATCGAGGCGTGGTTGAGTTCGTCCGAGAAGATGACGCAGTCGGGCAGCAGGCGGGCCAGCGTCGAAATGGCCGCCTCGTTCGAGACGAAGCCTGAGGTGAAGACAAGCCCAGCTTCCTTGCCATGCAGGTCGGCGAGTTCCTGCTCGAGCTCAACGAGCGGATGGGTCGTGCCCGAGATATTGCGCGTGCCGCCGGCGCCCGCGCCCATGCCCTGCGCCGCGGCGACCATCGCGCCGACGACGTCCGGATGCTGGCCCATGCCGAGATAGTCGTTTGAGCACCAGACGGTGATTTCACGCTGCCCGCGCTCGGAGCGCCAGATCGCATGCGGAAAGCGGCCTACGATCCGCTCGAGATCGGCGAAAACGCGATAGCGCTTCTCGCTGTGGAGAGCCTCGATCGCGTCCACGAAGAACGACTGATAATCCATGAACTCGGCCTGCTGCCTGGAAGAGTTGCAAACTAGCGGAGGGCGTCGAACCTGTCCAATGAAGCCGGCCAGCGTCGGCCTTCACTTTCCTGTAACCGGTCCTTCACCTAGGCCTCTCCGGCCCGTACCGCCATGACGCAATTTAGCGCACGCCGTTCTCCGGGCTTTGATCCAGGTCACAGCCGGCGCGCGATCGCGCGCTAGACAGGCCAGAAATGACAATGCCGGCAGCGAGCCGGCATTGCCGATAGGGCGAAGGTTGGCCTTAGGCTAGAACGCGTATTTCATCGCCATGGCAACGTTGATCTTGTCGCCATAGTAGCCGTCGCCGGTGTTTTTCCAGGAATAGCCGAGATTGACGTTAAGCTTCGCGGCATCGCTGAACGCATAGGTCAGGCCGGTGGCGACCTTCGGCGTCTGCCACTGATAGTCGAACGCATCGCGCCAGCGCAGGTTGAACACGTTCCACGACCACTGCTTGTTGAGCTTCAGGTCGCCGGCGAGATAGAGAGCGTAGTAAAGCGCGCTCGCCTCGCCGTCATCGCCGAGGCCGGTGGCATCCCACGTTTCGCCGAGGGCGGCCTGCGGCGTCAGTGTGAAGTCACCGAACTTGAACTTATAACCGACGCCGCCTTCGGCATAATATTGCTGTGTGCTGTTGTTCTTCAGCGTCGCCTGGAAAGAGCCGTTGAGCACCCAGTTCTGGTCGAAGGTGTAGCCGAGGCTCGCCTTGATCGCGGTATCGGCGTAGTTGCCGGCAGTGTTCTTGCCCTTGGTGACGGCATAGAATTCCGGACTGACCTCGAGGCCGGCCGACCAGTTGAGCATCGTGTTGGGCGCCTTGACGGGGCCGAGATCGGCCGGGGCAAGGTCGGCTGCGAACGCTGGCGCGGCGCTGAGCGCCAACGCGGACGTAAGCATCAATGTGGCAAGTGTGCGCATAGGCATTTCCTGTTTCGGCGACCGCATCGTCACGATGCGCCGCCTCGGATCCCACCCCGCCCGGACCCTAATGCCGCTGGTTAATGAAGAGTTATGATCGCGCCGCCACACCCCTCCGTCATAAACCAGTCATGATTGGTCGCGTCCCGTCACGGCTTTCTGTCGTGCCCCCCGGAGGGGGCGCCGCGCCCTTGACGCGGCGCTCAGGCCTTGTCGAGGGCGGCGCTGATATCCTCGATCAGGTCGTCAGGATCCTCAAGCCCGATCGAGAGGCGCAGCATGCCCTGGGTGATACCGAAGCCGAGTCTCGCCTCCTCGCTGAGCCGCTGATGCGTCGTGGTCGAGGGATGGGTGATGAGGCTCTTCGCGTCGCCGAGATTGTTGGAAATCTTGATGATCTCCAGTGCGCTGGCAACGCGGAAGGCCGCCTCCTTGTCGCCATCGACCTCGAAGGCGATCAGTGTCGAGCCGCCCTTCATCTGCCGTGCGATGATCGCGGCCTGCGGATGATCGGCGCGGCCGGGATAGATGAGCTTCGTCACCTTCGGATGAGCGGCGATCACATCGGCGACGCGGGCGGCCGTGGCGGTTTGTCGCTGGACGCGGATCTCCAGCGTCTCGAGGCCCTTCAGCAGCACCCAGGCATTGAATGGCGAGAGGCTCGGGCCGGTCTGGCGCAGGAAATTGTGCAGGTGGTCGGTGACATAGGCCTCGTCGGCCGAGAGGATGATGCCGCCGAGAACGCGGCCCTGGCCGTCGATATGCTTGGTGGCGGAATAGACCACGACGTCGGCGCCGAGTTCGATCGGCGACTGCAGGATGGCCGTTGCGAAGACATTGTCGACCACGAGCCGCGCGCCGGCGGCATGCGCGATGTCGGCGACGGCAGCGATGTCGATGACTTCGAGCGTCGGATTGGTCGGGCTTTCGAGGAAGAACGCCTTGGTGTTGGGGCGCACGGCGTCACGCCATTGGTCGAGATCGGTGCCGTCGACGAGCGTCGAGGCGACGCCGAAGCGCGGCAGCAGGTCCTCGACCACGTAAAGACATGACGAGAACAGCGCCTTGGCCGCGACGACATGGTCGCCGGCCTTCAGCATGGACACCAGCGAGGCGGTGACGGCGGCCATGCCGCTCGCGGTGGCCCGCGCGGCGGCGGCGCCTTCGAGCAGGCGCATCCGTTCCTCGAACATGAAGACGGTCGGGTTGGAGAAGCGCGAATAGATGAAGCCCGGGCTCTCGCCCTTGAAGCGGGCCTCGGCCGCTTCCGCGTCGTCATAGGCAAAGCCCTGCGTCAGGAACAGCGCCTCGGACATCTCGCCGAACTGCGAGCGGAGGGTGCCGCCATGGACGAGTTCGGTGGCGGGGCGGCGGCGGCGAGGAGTGGGCGTGTCGGCCATTGCAAGTTTCCCGATACAAAAATCCCGACCAGCGGCCGGGAGCAAAAGATCGGGATACGGGTTCGCCGCAACCGACCTTTTAGCGACCTTGTTTAACGTGGCGGCAAGCCGGTCGGCTCAAAGGACCACGAATTGACATTTCTGATAGGCCGCTTGCTTGCCCTCGTCAATCGGCAGATCGCGCCCTCCGGTCTTGCGTCCGTCACGAGTTCCTTTAAGCAGGGGCGCGCCCTTCAAAGGGCAGAGCACTGCGGGGACGGGCGCGCATGGCCGGCACGATCAATATGGGCATCCTTTCGGACCGGCAGATCCAGACTGCGTTTCTGGAGGGCTGGATCGCCTCGGAAAAGCCGCTGGACGCCGACCAGATCCAGCCGGCGAGCCTTGACCTCCGCCTCGGCGCTGTCGCCTATCGCGTCCGGGCGTCGTTCCTGCCGGGTCCGACCGTCACCGTGGCCGATCGCATCCAGCAATTGCGGCTGCATGAAATCGACCTGTCGCGCGGCGCCGTGCTCGAAACCGGCTGCGTCTACATCGTGCCGCTGCTCGAAAGCCTGGCGCTGCCGCCGGAGATCGAGGCCTCGGCCAATCCGAAATCCTCGACCGGCCGGCTCGATATCTTCACCCGCGTGATCACCGATCGCGCGCAGGCCTTCGATACGATCCCGGCCGGCTATTCCGGGCCGCTCTATCTGGAGGTCAGTCCGCGCACCTTCCCGATCCTCGCGCGCACAGGCTCGCGCCTGTCGCAGATCCGCTTCCGCCGCGGCGACACGCGCCTTTCCGATGCGGCGCTCACGGCGCTGCATGTTGCCGCGCCGATCACCGATCGCCAGCCGATGATCGCCAACGGTCTCTGCCTCTCGATCGATCTCGAAGGCAGCGGCGCGATCGTCGGCTATCGCGCCAAGCGCCATACTGATGTCGTCGATGTCGATCAGCGCGCGGCGCTCGACATGCTGGATTTCTGGGAGCCGATCAGTCGTCGCGGCCGCGCCGAGCTGATCCTCGATCCCGACCAGTTCTACATCCTCGTCTCGCGCGAGGCGGTGCATGTGCCGCCCGAACATGCCGCCGAGATGGTCGCCTTCGATCCGCTGGTCGGCGAGTTCCGCGTCCATTATGCCGGCTTCTTCGACCCGGGCTTTGGCAACAGCGCCGCCGGCGGAGCCGGCAGCCGCGCCGTGCTGGAAGTGCGCAGCCACGAGGTGCCGTTCATCCTCGAACACGGCCAGACCGTCGGCCGCCTCGTCTATGAGACGATGTCGGAACGCCCGGCCGTGCTCTATGGCGCTGGCGCTGGCTCGAACTATCAGGCCCAGGGCCTGAAGCTCTCGAAGCATTTCCGCGTGATCTAGTCCACCGCCAGCGAGACCGTTCCAAGCCCGTCGATCTCGATCCGGGCCGCATCGCCGGCATCGAGCCAGCGCGTCTCGACAAGGCTGCCGGTCAGAACGATCTCGCCGGCCTCGAGCCGCCGGCTCTGTGCGGCGAGACAGTCCGCAAGCCAGGCCACGGCCGCAAAGGGATGGCCGAGCACATCGGCGCCGACACCGCGCCCCCGCTCTTCGCCATTGATGATCGTGACGCCGCGAACCGTCGCAAGGTCGGGCAGCGCGTCACGTAGAACGGGCTTTCCGAGCACGCAGCCAGCGGCGAAGAAATCGTCGGCGACCAGCGTCGGTGCGCCGAGCGTCCGCCAGTCCTCGTAGCGATCATCGACGATCTCGATCGCCGCCATCGCGGCGTCGATCGATGCGGCCACGGTTTCGAGGTCCGGCGTGCCACCGCGACCGTCCAGCGGCTGCGCGAGGCGCACGGCGATCTCACATTCGATGCCGATGCGGCGATAGTCGCGCGCGCTGACCCGTGCCGGTGTGTCGCGTCGGGTCCCCGCGAAGAGGCCGGCCGCGCAGGGCGCGTCGATGCTGAGATAGGCCTGCATCACCCTGGTGGTGCAGCCGATCTTCCAGCCGATGCGGCGGCCGAAGCGTGTTGAAGCGAGCCGCTCATGCACGCGGTCCTGAATCTGGTAGGCAGCCGCGATGTCCGCGGGCCGGTCTTCCTCGCGAAGGGGCGCGACGGCGGTGCCGCCCAGCCGGTGTCCGGCAAGGATCGATGCGGCGGCCTCGATCGGCATGGTCGTGTCTCCAAAGTTCCTATGGCGACCTTCTCTTGCGGTCGCTATGGCTTGCTCTTGCCGGATGCCGTGGTCCATGTTGAGAAGGGGGCGGGAAGAGCATTCGGGAGGCGATCTTCATGTATGTCGGCGTCGAGGGAAAGGTGCTGCTGGTGACGGGCGGCACGCAGGGCGTCGGAAGGGCGATCGCCATGGAAGCCGGACGATCGGGCGCCGAGGGCGTCATGATCACCGGCCGCAACCTGCGCCGTGGCGCAGCCGTGGCCGAGGAGTTGGAAGCGCTCGGCGTCGAGGCCGGCTTCGTCGATGCAGCGCTCGATGATCCCGATGCGCCGGCGGCGATCTTCCAGGCGACGCTCGACCGGTTCGGCCGTATCGACGCGCTCGCCAATGCCGCCGCCCTCACGGAGCGTGGCTCGGTCGCCGAGGCGGATATCGATTTCTTTGACCGGATGTTCGCGGTGAACACCCGCGCTCCGCTCTTCCTGATGCAGGAGCTGATCCGGCATCTGCGCGAGCGGCGTGCGCATGGATCGATCGTCAACATCCTCTCGGTCAACGCCCATGGCGGCACGGCCGACCTCGGCATCTATGCCGGCAGCAAGGCCGCGCTGGCGACGCTCACCAAGAACGCCGCCTATTCGCATCGCTTCGATCGCATCCGCATCAACGGCATCCTGCTCGGCTGGGCCGACACGCCGGGCGAACGCGAGATGCAGTCGTCGCGGCTCGGCAAGGGCGAAGGCTGGCTTGCTCAGGCCGAGGCCACGCAGCCCTGGGGCCGGCTGATCAAACCGGAAGACGTTGCCCGCCTCGCGATGTTCCTCTTGTCGGATACGTCGATCCCGATGACGGGTTCGCTTGTTGACCAGGAGCAGAGCTACGTTCTCGGCGTCAGGGACTGAGCCGTCGCCGCCATTTCCCGACCGGACCTGCCATGCAGCACCATAGTGACCTGACCGACCAGGCGATCCTGCTTGCCCTTTTCGAAGCCGCGCTCGCCGCCGCATTGCCCGATGGGCGTTTCGAGGGACATCTGCCGGATCCGCCCAAGGGACGCGTGATCGTGCTCGGCGCAGGCAAGGGCGCTGCGCGGATGGCGGCGGCCTTCGAGGCGGCGTGGGTTGCAGCCGGACACGCGCCGCCGGAGGGGCTCGTCGTCACCCGCTACGGCCATCGCGAGCCGACGCGGTTCGTCGAAGTGGTCGAAGCGGCGCATCCTGTCCCCGATGCTGCCGGGCTGATGGCCTCGGAGCGCATCCTGACCCGCGCCAAGGAGGCTGGACCCGACGATCTCGTCGTTTTCCTGATGTCGGGCGGGGCGTCGGCCTTGATGGCGCTGCCGGCGGCGGGGCTGACGCTGGAGGACAAGCAGCGCATCAACAGGGCGCTCTTGAAGAGCGGTGCGCCGATCGGCGCCATGAATCGCGTGCGGAAGTCGCTGTCGGCGATCAAGGGCGGCCGTCTTGCGGCGGTAGCGGCGCCGGCCCGGATGATCACTTTTCTGATTTCGGACGTGCCGGGTGACGATCCCGGCGCGATCGGATCGGGTCCGACAATCCCGGAAGCCTCCGATGCGGAGGAGGCGCTTGCAATTCTCGCCGAGCACGGCATCGCGGTCGATGACCGGGTCGCCGCGGCCATGCGGGCCAATATCGTCTCTGCCGGCGCCGGCGGCCCGGTCGTGATGCTGGCGACGCCCAAGATGGCGCTCGACGCGGCGGCGGCGAAGGCCCGCGAAATGGGGCTCGCGACGTTGGTGCTCGGCGATGCGCTTGAGGGCGAGGCGCGCGACGTTGCCCGTGTCCTTGGCGCCATCGCAACCTTCGCCAAGGCGCATGGCGAGCCTCTGGCTCCGCCAGGGGTGATCCTCTCGGGCGGCGAGACGACCGTCACCGTGCGCGGAACCGGTCGCGGCGGACGCAATGCCGAATTCCTGCTGGCTCTCGCCCTGGCGCTCGGCGATCACGGGGGAATCGCGGCCATCGCCTGCGACACGGACGGCATCGACGGTTCGGAGGACAATGCCGGCGCCTGGTTCGAACCGGGATTGCTTGGCGCTGCGCGGTCGATCGGCCTCGACGCCGCCGCCTTTCTCGCCAACAATGACGGCTACGGATTTTTCGCGACGCTGGATCGCCTTGTCGTCACGGGGCCCACGCTGACGAATGTCAATGATTTCCGCGCCGTTCTGATACGCTGACGGCGGATCGCGGGAGCCCGCCCTTGGCGAAGGAAGCCGTGGGTCTTAAGAGGATCAGATCGCGCCGGGACGCGGAATGATGACGGACCAGGTGACCCAACCGAGCGGCTTCGGCCGGAGCTACAAGCATGTCGCGCGCCGCATCGTCGCCTCGCGTCGCGACGGCATGGCCGATAACCAGCTTGGGCTGGTGCTGACCTTCGTCGCCGGCGCCGTCAATGCCGGCGGTTTCTTCTATGTCGGCCAGTACACCTCGCATATGTCGGGCATCGTCGCGGCGATCGCCGATCATGTCGTGCTTGGGCTTGGCGATCTCGTTCTCGCCGGGCTGATCGCCTTCGGCGCCTTCATGCTGGGTGCAGCAACCTCGGCCATCCTGATCAACTGGGGCCGGCGCCACTATGTCAGCACGCAATATGTGCTGCCGATCTCGCTCGAATGTGTGCTGCTGCTGGTCTTCGGCGCTCTGGTCGGGCCGACATTGCCGGCCTCGCTGGTACAGCCGCTCGGCATCCCGCTGCTCTGCTTCATCATGGGATTGCAGAACGCCACGGTGACCAAGATTTCAGGCGCGCGCATCCGCACCACCCATGTCACTGGAATGGTGACCGATCTCGGCATCGAGATTGGCAAGTTCGGCTATGAGTTGGTCGGCCGCTTCCGGCCGGATGATCATCGGCCACCGGTTGCTGCCGATCGCCCGAAGCTGGCCCTGTTGTCCTCGCTCCTTGCCGCTTTTGTTTGCGGCGGCGTCGTCGGAGCGCTCGGCTTCAGCCGCATCGGGCCGGCGGTGGCGACCCTGCTCTCGCTGGTGCTGGCCGCCCTTGTCGCGCCCTCGCTCGGCGAAATCCTGCGCCATCGCCGCCGCCGCGCAAGGCGGCGGCAGCGGCGCAGCCAGACCTAACGATCGGCCTCGTCGTCATCGAGGCCTTCCGTTTCGACAATGGCCTCGGCTTCGGAATTCGGCCGACCATCCGTGTCGAAAATCGTGTCGAGGAAGGCGGCATTGGCTCGTTCGTCGATCGGCGGCACGAGGGGATAGGCCGGCGGCTCGGCACTCGGCGCCGACTTGACGTCATAGACGGCCGCATTCATCAGCGGGCCCTTGACCGGCGCGTCATTCACGGCGCTCTTGACTTCGTCCTTGGTCATGAAAACCTCCTTGGTCGACACTGAAAACGAGCCGGACGGGCGCTCGTTCCGTGACGCGGCCAAATTTGCGGCCGAGGGCTTCAGTCGGCCGACCAACCGGGGGGATGGTGTTGAGACGACCGATATTCCTGATCTGTGCAGCCGCGATCGTCATCTGCGCTGCCGCAATCATCCTGGGCATGGCGGGCTCAGCCCGCGCCGACGAGGCGGCAGGTTTCGACCATGCGCTTCTCGGCCCGCTTCTGAGCGATACCCGCGGTGGGATCACGGTGCGCGTCGCAGTGCCGGGCGCCAAGGCGGTCGATACGATCCTCGGCATGCCCACAATCGAGAAGGGCATCCAGCCCGTTTATGTCGAGATCGAAAACGGCAGCGGCGCCCCGCTCTGGTATATGCCGATCACCATGGACGAGACATATTTCTCGCCCTCGGAACTCGCTTATCGCTTCCACGATTCCCTGCATTCCGAGCGCAGCATCGACAATGCCAGGCGGGCGGAACGACTGGCCATGCCGATGGCGATCGCGGCCGGCGCGACGGCATCCGGCTTCGTCTACACCCATCTCGAAACCGGCCTCAAATTCGTGACGGTCGGTATGCTCAAGGACGGCAACGAGATCGATGTCCGCTTCATCATTCCGGTTGCCGGCCCTGCCTATGCGGCGCCGCAGCTCGGGCCGGATCATATGCCGGCGACGGCCACGATCGAGGATGTCGACCTGCCGACGCTGAAGGCGCGCATCGAGGCGATGCCCTGCTGCACGACGAACGCGGCCGGCGACCGCAATGGCGATCCGCTCAACCTCGTCGTCATCGGCGATGGCATCGACACGCTGTTTCCCTTTGTCGGGCGCGGCTGGCACCTGACCGAGCCGCTCGACCTGCACAGCGCGATCGATACGGCGAAATCCTTCCTGATCGGGACGGAATATGCGACGTCGCCGGTCAGCCCGCTCTATGCGTTCGGCCGCCATCAGGACATCGCGCTCGAAAAGGCGCGCGGCTCCATCAACGAGCGCAACCACATGCGCTTCTGGCTGACGCCGCTTAGATACGAGGGTCAGAATGTCTGGATCGGCCAGATCAGCCGCGACATCGGCGTCGAGCTCACCGACAAGTCCTGGTATCTGACGACGCACAAGATCGGCCCGGAGGTCGATTTCGACCGCGACTACCTGTTGCAGGACATGCTGAAGAGCGGCTCGATCTCGCATTTCGGCTATGCGGCCGGTGTCGGCGTTTCGCGCCTTGCCGATCCGCATGTCAACCTGACCGGCGATCCCTATGTCACCGACGGACGCCGCCTCGTGATCATGCTCGACGATGACGGCGGCCTCATCCGCGGGGCGGATGCGCTGGAATGGGACAAGCTGCCGCTGCCGGTCCAGTGAGGCCGCCGGATTCTAGAGGAACGGCGGGAGGGATCGCCAGCCTCTATTCTGCTGTCCTGCCGCTCATTCCTCCGCCAGTGCGTGGAAATTGCCGTCCGGGTCCTTGAACCAGGCGATCTTCATGCCGTGCCCGACATGGAGGTCGCCCTTGATGGTCATTCCGCCCTCTGGATAGTGCTCGAAGGTGACCCCTGCGGCGGCGAGCCGCTCGACCAGCGCCTCGATCCCGCTCGTGATGGTCCAGGTGACGGCGGTCGCCCGGTTCGTGCCGGCAAAGTCCGACACATAGACGAGGAGCGAGGTCGAACCGGCCCGATAGACGGCCGTTCCCGGCCGGCTCTTGCCATAAGGTTGCAGTCCGAGCACGCCTTCATAAAAGGCGCGGGCGGCGCCGAGATCGCCGACTGCGATCGTGGCGACGGGATCGTAAGTGCCGAGCATGCTGGTTCTCCTTCCGCAAATGCCTCGTCCTTGCCAAGGACGTCTGGCGAGGGCCCGGCCCGACAGGTCTCTCAGCCGGGAGGCGGCTCGCCCGCTTCGCCCGGCTCCGTCTGCGTGATCAGCCGCGAGCCACGCTGATTGCGCAGATACACCCACAGCCAGCTCAGGGCGACGGCGATGCGGTGACGGACGCCGATCAGGAAGAAGACGTGCGCGATGCCCCAGATCCACCAGGCGAGCGCGCCGGAAAGACGGATCCAGCCGAAATCGATGACGGCGCGGCGCTTACCGATCGTCGCGAGGCTGCCGTCGTGGCGATAGCGAAAGGGGCTGACAGGTTGTCCGGCCAGCCGTGCGTGGATCGCCTTGGCGGCGTGTCGTCCGGCCTGCTTGGCGGCTGGCGCGATGCCGGGGACCGGTTTGCCGTTCGGAGCCGCGATGGCAACCGTGTCGCCGATCGCGAAGATCTCAGGATGACCGGGCACCGAGAGATCGGGCAGGACCTCGATCCGGCCCGCGCGATCGTGGGCGGCACCGAGCCATTCGGCAGCGGGCGATGCCTGCACGCCGGCCGCCCAGATCACCGTCGCGGCGTGGATCCGTTCCTCGCCCATGACGATGCCGTCGGCATCGCAGAGCGTCACGGCCGCGCCGAGCGCCACCTCGACGCCGAGCCGCTCCAGAGCCGCCTTGGCAAACGCCGACTGCGTCTCGACGAAGGCCGGTAGCAGTCGCGGCCCTGCTTCGACGAGGACGATCCGTGTCTCCAGCGTGTCGATATGGCGGAAATCGCGCTTCAGCGTGTCGCGCGCCAATTCGGCGATCGCACCGGCGAGCTCGACGCCTGTCGGTCCGCCGCCGACGATCGCAAAGGTGAGCAGCGCCTGCTGGCGGACGGGATCGTGCTCGGCCTCGGCGCGCTCGAAAGCCGTCAGGATACGGCGACGGATCGTCGTCGCATCCTCCAGTGTCTTGAGCGCCGGCGCGAACCGCTCCCAGTCGTCATGGCCGAAATAGGAATGGCGCGCGCCGGTCGCGATGACCAGCATGTCATAGGGGACAGGATCGAGATCCTTGAGCATCACCAGGCGGCGCTGGGTGTCGATGCCTGTCGCGGTCGCCATCAGCACGGAGACTTCCGGCCGGTCGCGGAACAGGAACCGGATCGGCCAGGCGATGTCGGACGGTGTCAGCGAGGCGGTCGCGATCTGGTAGAGCAGGGGCTGGAACAGGTGATGGTTGCGGCTGTCGATGATCGTGATGTCGACAGCAGCGCCCCGAAGGCCGCGGACCAGCTCGATCCCGCCGAAGCCGCCTCCGATGACGACGATCCGGGGTCGTGATGTTTCGGCACTGCTCATCGAGGCCAGTCCTTTCACGCGCTTCTGCGAGGGTCGTCCCTGGAGCAGTCTTTCATGACGCGGCCGTTGCGGCGAGCCGGAAACGGATGCTCTTGAAGCTCGCCGATGCGAAATAATCGGCCTCGCTGTTGACGTCGGGGTGGCCTATTCAAGAACATGCGACCCCCGACAATCGCCGTCTGCGAGGGTCGACTTGTGAGATGAGCCTGATGTCAGTCGTTCCCACGCCCCCGGCTGTCGCGCTTGCCGATGTGAGCAAGAGCTATGGCGGCCGCACCGTGGTCTCGGACGTGACGCTGGATGTTCGCAAGGGCGAGTTTCTGGCCATTCTCGGCCCCTCCGGCAGCGGCAAGACGACGATCATGCGGCTCATCGGCGGCTTCGAAGCGCCCGATCGCGGCCAGATTCTCATCGCCGGCGAGGACGTGACCCACGTCCCGGCAGAGCGGCGGCGGGTCAACACCGTCTTCCAGAGCTACGCTCTGTTTCCACATCTCTCGGTGCTCGACAATGTCGCCTATGGCCCGCGCATGCAGGGCCTCGGCCGCGCGGCGCGGCGGGGCAAGGCGATGGAGATGCTGGCGCTGGTCCGTCTCGCTGATGCCGCCGACCGCAAGCCGCACCAGCTTTCGGGCGGCATGCAGCAGCGCGTGGCGCTTGCCCGCGCCCTTGCCAATGATCCGGCCGTGCTGCTGCTCGACGAGCCGCTCGGCGCGCTCGACCGCAAGCTGCGCGACGAGATGCAGCGTGAGCTGCGCCGCGTGCAGGCCGAACTCAGCGCCACCTTCATCTATGTGACGCATGACCAGGACGAGGCCTTCGGCATGGCCGACCGGTTGGCGGTCATGCGCGATGGCGCCTTCGTACAGATTGGCCCGCCGGCCGAAGTCTATGACCGGCCGGCGAATGCCTGGGTCTCGCGCTTCGTCGGCAGCGCCAATGCGCTGCAGGCGCGGGTCGAGCATCAGGGCCACCGGCCGCAGCTTCGCTCCGATCTCGGGCCGCTTGAAACCGGGTTTCTCGCTGAAGGTCTCGCGCCCGGCGATACCGCGCTGGTGCTGGTCAGGCCCGAGGCGACCCATTTCGTTCCGGCCGGCGCGTCGACGGGGCCGAACCGCATCGCGGCGCGTCTGGTCGACAGCGTCGCCATCGGCCCGGCGCTGCGCCTTCGTGCCGTCACCGCCGGCGGTGTCGCCTTCGAATCGATCGAAGCCCGGCCGCTCGGCCTTGCCCATGGCGCCGCGCTGGCGCCGGGGGATCCCGTCCTCGTCACGTTCGAAGCCGACGCCGCCCGCGCCTATCGCGACGATCGAACCGGCTGACCTCACCTCGAAAGGAACCAAGCAATGACAGTGGACTTTCGCCGCCGCGGCATCCTGAGCCGCCGCTCCGTTCTTGGCCTGCTCGGCGCCGCCCCCGCGACGGCCGCGCTGTCCGCGGCCTTCCCGGGCGCCTTCCGTGCCGAGGCAGCGGGCAGCGGGCAGCTCAATGTCTATTCCTGGCCGGATTATTTCTCGACCGGCAATCTCGAGGCCTATGCCAAGAAATCCGGCGTTACGCCCAACATCACGACCTATGATTCCAACGAGACGCTGTTCGCCAAGCTGAACAGCCCGGCCGGCGCCGGCTTCGACATCGTCATTCCCTCGTCGAGCTGGATCAAGCAACTCGCGGACAAGGGGCTGCTCGAAGAGATCGATCACAGCAAGCTGAACCTCGCCTCGCTCGACCAGGACCTGCTCAATCGCGACTACGACCCCGGCAACAAATATTCGATCCCGAAGGACTGGGGCCTGCTCGGCGTCGTCTACGATCCCGAAGCTGTCGGCGGCGAGATCGAGACCTGGGAAGATTTCTTCAAGGCCGGCGAGAAGCCCGGCGTCTCGGGCAAGGTGCGGCTATCGGATACCGGCTGGGAGACGATCGGGCCTGAGCTCTGGCTGCAGGGCAAGGACTGGAACACCGCGACCCCGGACGAGATCAAGGCCGCCGGCGAGCGGTTGAAGGCCTTCGCCAAGCATGTGAAGTCGTTCTCGGGCCTCGATCCCAACCAGGTCGCCAATGGCTCGATCGTGCTGGCGCAGACCAATAACGGCACGGCGCGCGCCGCGATCGGCCTCAATCCCAAGCTGAAATGGGTCGTGCCAGGGCCGTTCAGCGAACTCTGGGTGGATAACTACGCGATCGTCAAGAACGCGCCCAATCTCGACCAGGCCTATGACTTCCTCGCCTACCAGCTGCAGCCCGAGGTGCAGCTCGAGGAAACGCAATATATCGGCTTCCCTGCCGCGCTCGCCGGCCTCAAGGAAAAGCTGCCGGCCGACACCAAGAATGTCGACATCATCTTCGGCGGCAAGGATCTCGACTTCAAGAAGCTGACATCCTTCGTCGTCAATCCGGAAACGGTCGGCACCTATCTCCAGGTGCAGGCTGAAATCCAGGCGGCAGCCGGCGGCTGAGCGTGCCTGCCGTCGAGACCATCGGTCCGAGACCCTCCGGCGGCCTTTCCGCCGGGGGCGTCGCGCCGCGCGCCGCCGATCATTTCATCGCCGCGGTTCCGACGCTGTGGCTCGCGATCTTCTTCCTGACGCCGCTCGGCTTCACGGTCGTGTTCTCCTTCGGCCGCTCGACCTTTGGCGGCGTCGAGCTTGGCTTCACGCTCGACAACTACGCCACGGCCTTGTCGGGCTTTTATGGCGTGACCTTCGTCCGCACCGTCATCTTCGCCGCCTCGGCCTCCGCGCTCTGCCTCGCCGCTGCCTATCCGGTTGCCTATTTCATCGCGCGTCATACCGCGCGGCGGCGCACGCTGGCGGCCCTCCTGATCCTCATTCCCTATTTCTCGAGCTTCCTCATCCGCGTGATGGCGCTGCACATGCTGATGTCGCGCGGCGGCGCCAGCGAGATCGTGCTGAACGCGCTGCATCTCCATGCCGGCCCGCTCGACATCCTCGATACGCAAACCGCCGTCTTCATCGGCATGGTCTATGCCTATCTGCCGATCGCCATCGTGCCGCTCTTCGTCGTGCTCGACCGCATTCCGCGCCCGCTGATCGAGGCGAGCCGCGACCTCGGCGCCTCGCGTTTCAAGACCTTCCTGTTCGTGACGCTGCCGCTGTCGCGTCCCGGCATTGCGACCGCGGTGCTGCTCACCGCCGTGCCGATGCTGGGCGAGATGGTCATTCCGAAGCTGCTCGGCGGCAGTCGTGGCGTGCTGATGGGCCAGGCGATCGCCTCGCAATATCTGCAATCCCAGAATTATCCGCTCGGCTCGGCCATGGCGGTGCTGGTCCTGCTGGCCGTTGCCGTCATCGTGCTGGCGCTCGCCCGCCTCACCAAGGGCTTCGACGAGGTGGTGGCGTGAGCGCGGAGGGTGCGCGGATCTGCGATTGGCGCAGCCGCATTCCGGATGCAGCATTGCTCATCTGGTACGGCATCGCCGTCTTCTTCCTGTTCGCGCCGATCGTCGCTGCGATCGTCTATTCGTTCAATACGGGAGTCGTGAACAAGCAGACCGCCACCTGGACTGGCTGGACGCTGCACTGGTATCCGGCCGCCTGGTACGATCTTTCGCTGCGCCGCTCAGTCGAGCAGAGCTTCGTCGTCGCGTTCTGGACGGCGCTGGTCTCGGTCGTCGTTGGCGCGGCGCTCGGCTATGCGATGGTCCGCCATCCCGCCGTCGCCATCCGCCGCCTGCTGGCCGGCCTCACCTACATATTGCTGATCGTGCCGGAATCGGTGATCGGCGTGTCGCTGCTGCTCTTCTATGCCGTAACGCGAATCCCGCTCTCGACCGCCACCCTGGTCGCCGGCATCACGCCGCTCACCATCGCCGTGGTCGCGCTCATCATGCGCGCCCGCGTGCTGACGCTCGACCGCCGCATCGAGGAAGCCGCTGCCGATCTCGGCTCGTCGCGGCTGACGACGATCCGCCTGATCATCCTGCCGCAGGTGGCGCCCGCGCTGCTCGCCGGGGCCGTCATGGCCTATACCTTCGCCTTCGACAATCTCGTCGTCTCGGCTTTCCTGACCACGCCGCAGGTCAACACGCTGCCGGTCTATCTCTATGGCAGCCTGCAATATGGTCCCTCGCCGGCGGTCTATGCTGCGGCTTCGGCCGTGTTCGTCTTCACGCTCGTCATGCTCGGCATTGCCGGGCTCATCTATCGTTCCAGCCGGCGTCCCCCCGCCGCCGATGCCTGAGGATCGCACCCTTGTCCGCTCTCGATTTCACCCCGCTGCTCGACGTGCCAGCCTTTCCAGCCTCCGGTTTCGCGCCGCTCGCCGATCGGCTGAAGCGGATCTTCGCCACCGGGAACGACCTCCTTTTCGTCCAGGCCGAGGCCCTGCTGGCGCTCGAAGCCGCCGCCACCAGCCTTGGCCGCCCCGGGCTCGTCGCCGTCAATGTCGTCACCAGCCCCTACGGCACCTATTTCGGCGCCTGGCTGCGTCGCTGCGGGGCTGAAGTCACCGATGTCGTCGCCCCGTCCGGCCAGCCGGTTGCTGTCGAGGCCGTCGCGGGCGCAATCGAGGCGCTCGGCCGGGTTGATCTCGTCGCCATCGTGCATGGCGAGGCCGCGAATGGGCTCCTCAACCCACTGGAAGAGGTCGCCGCATTGGCCAAGGCAGCCGGCGCGCTGCTCGTCGTCGATGCCGTCGCCTCGGCTGGTGGCCACGTCGTCGATATCGACGGGCTCGGCATCGATATCGCCGTGCTCGGCCCGCAAAAGGCGCTTGGCGGCCCGGTCGGCCTTTCGCTCGTGACGGTGAGCGCGCGGGCCTGGGCGGCGATGCAGGCCGCGCCGCGCTTCTCGCCCTCGCTGCTCTCTCTGCTCGACATCAAGGAGGCCTGGTTCGACCGCGGCCGCGGTGCCCTGCCGGGGACGCCGCCGCCGCTCGAATTCCACGCGCTTGCCGTGGCTGTCGACCGGCTCGAAGCAGAAGGGCTCGATGTCCGCATCGCCCGCCATCAGCGCGCCGCGCAGGCCAGCCGCGCGGGCCTGCGCGCGCTCGGGGTCGAGCCGTGGATCGCCGATGACGCGCGGGCTTCGGCGCTGGTCACCGCCGCGCCAGTGCCTGAAGGCATCGACGCCTCAGCGCTGATCGCCGCTGCCGCAGCCTTCGGTGTCGCGCTCGGCCGCGGCTTCGGCGACATCGAACATCGCCTCGTCCGTCTCGATCATACCGGCAGCCGCGCCGCCTTCGGTCCGGCGCTCGCCAATGTCACAGCCTATGGCGCCGCGCTGCAGGCGCTCGGCCATCCGGCCGATATCGGCGCCGGCGCTGCGGCGGTCGCGGCCGTCTATGCGGAGGCATGAGCATGTTTTCTCTCCCCGACGCGCAGGCCTTCATGGCCGTGGATGGCATCGACGCCTGGTTGCTGCACGATTATCGAGGTTCCAACCTTCTCTTCTGGCAAGTGCTCGGCGTGCAGCGGGCACCGACCCGGCGCGCGATGCTCATCGTGCCGCGCGATGGCCCGCCGACACTCCTGATCCACACCGTCGACCAGTTCTTTTTCCACGATATCGACCTGCCGAAGCGCATCTATCGCGGCTGGGAGGAAATGCACGCGATCCTGCGCGAGCGGCTCTCGGGCGTGCGGCGCCTCGCGATCGAATATTCGCATGAGGGCAGCGTGCCGACGGTTTCTTTCGTCGATGCCGGCACGGTGGAGCTTCTGCGCAGCTGGGGCTTCGAGATCGTCTCCTCGGCCGATCTCTTCCAGGTCTCCGCCGCGGCCTGGGACGACTTCGCCATTGAGAGCCACAAGCGGGCCTGCATCGTCGTCGCCGATATCAAGGACGCGGCCTTCGACCGGGTGCGGACGGCGATCCGTGCGGGTGGCAGCGTCACGGAATACGAGTTGCAGCAGTTCATCGTCGCGGAATTCGAACGGCTCGGGCTGGAAACCGAGGGTCAGCCGGTGATCCAGGCCAACGGCCATTCGGGTATCGTCAGCTATGAGCCAAAACCGGAGGGTTCGGCGCCGATCGGCGCGGGCGACTGGCTGCTGATCGATTTCTGGGCGCGCACTCCCGGCGAGCGCAACGTCTATTCCGATATCGCCTGGGGCGCCTTTGCCGGCACGGAGATTCCCCCGAGGCTGCAGCATGTGTTCGATGTCGTCTGCCATGCCCGCGATGGCGCGCTCGCCGCAATCGAGACGGCCTGGCGCGAGGGCCGGACGCTGAAGGGCTTCGAGGTCGACGATATCGCGCGCGGCATCATCGCGGCGGCAGGTTTTCGCGACAATTTCCATCATCGCACCGGCCACAGCATGGGGCCCGGCAAGCGGCTGCATGCCCTTGGCGTCAATCTCGACAATCTCGAGACGCATGACACGCGCGCGATTCTGCCACGTACGGGCTTTTCCATCGAGCCGGCGATCTACCTGCCCGAGTTCGGCGTCCGCCTGGAGATCAATGTCTTCCTGGATCCAAAGGCCGGTCCGACCGTCACGACTCCGATCCAGGATGCGATCGTCAGTCTCGTCTAGCCTTGCCGCCCGTCTAGCCATGCTGCTTCTGGCAGTTGGCGGCTCAGAACCAATACTGTATTAATTGACTTCTGACGAAGTAGTGCTAAACAACGCATCCGAATAGAAAATATCGTAAATCTTCGCCAAGCATGGCGCGTCTTTGCGAAACAGGGCGCGGTTTTCCTGGTGGATCCGTTGCGATGAATTGGGCATGGCCGACGCCACAGGCAGTTTCTGTATAGGATAAGGTTGCTCCTCATGCCTGTGGCCAGAATGTCGGTGCGATCGCGTTGACCATCACTGGATTATCTCTGGTCTTTGCAGTTGCGTTCGTCTGCGCTTGGCATGTCGACCGAAGACGCGCCTATCTTATTCTGCTTGCTGTCGCCTGTCCCTTGTTTGCACTGGGTTCTCTTTCCCAGACATTAGGCATTCCGCCTGGGGATGGCGCCAATGCGGTCGTGTCCGGTGCGCTTTATACCGCTGCTGTACTGGCAATTGCCGAGGGCATTCTGTGGCGCTCGGGCAAGAGTTTCGGGCTGCGAGCGGACATCGCGATCCTGCTCGCGTTCGTGATTTCGCTGGCCTTCTTTTACTACGGCTACCGCAGCCTCCTGACGCGCATCTACATCCAGAATTTCGGCTACGGGTTCATCTTTCTCGCGGCGGCCCTGAAGCTGACCTCACTCGCACGTGGCGGTCGGGTTGATCGGGTGTTGTTCTGGGTTCTTCTGGCGTTCGCGCTGCATTTTTTCCCAAGAACCGTGCTGACCATCGGGTTCCCGGCCGATTTCGGCCGCGACGCCCTCGCTCATTCGATGTTCTGGCAGGTGCTCCGTCTTTCGCTCGCCGTACTTGCCTGTGGCCTCGTCATGGCGATTCTCGCTGCTGCGGTGACCGATGTGATCGAGGACCTGCGGCGCGAGCGCGACATCGACGCTTTGACGGGGATCCTGAATCGGCGCGGCTTCGAGGAGCGCGTCGCAGTGCATATGCGCGCGGACCGGCGCCGGGTCGCCGCGCTCATTCTCTGCGACATCGATCAGTTCAAGGCGATCAACGACATCCACGGCCATGATGTGGGCGACGAAATCTTGAGGGATGTCGCGCAGATGCTGGGCGGATCGGCGCGCGAGCGTGACATCGTCAGCCGGTTCGGCGGGGAGGAATTTGCCATCTTCCTGCCCGATACGACCGCGCAGGAAGCGCTTGAATGCGCCGAACGGCTGCGGATCGCCATAGAAGCGCGCGACTTTCCGGCGCTGGGCGAAGGGGGCCGGCTTACCGCCAGTTTTGGCGTCAGTGCGATCAAGCCGGACGATGGCTGGTCCAGTCTGTACAAGCGCGTCGACGCGCAACTCTACAGCGCGAAAAGAACGGGGCGAAATCGGACGGCCTCTGATGAGACGCCGCACCCGTCGGCTACGGGCGATCTGATCGAGCCCCAACAGCAACTCACAGTGTAGGCACAATTCTCCTCTCGCGCTTCCCGGCATAGTGGTGAGGCGAGGCAGCAGGCGCGCGGCGTCCTTGCCGCTTGGTAAATGAAGCGTGACCTTAACCTATCGCTAACCATCCCGGCGGCAAGCTATCGGGGAAACGCCTCGGACCGGGAGCGGCAGATGCTCAGAAAGATCTATTTGACCTCGGCGCTCGACCAGCTCATGGCGCAGGGCCGCATCCATCGCCCCTCGCGTGCCCATTCGGTCCTGCGCGTGGTGATCAATGACGGTGCGGCGGCGCTCTCCGATGCCGATCGCCAGTTCTACGATCTCGAACTGGTGCCGATGATCGAGCGCGCCGCCGCCTATTGATCAGCCCTTCTGGAGCGCGTCGCGCTTGGCCGTCAGGCGGTCGAGCTCGGCCTGCTGCTGCGCGATCCGCCGCGCGCCGAGGTCGTCGTCGCCGGCGCCCGAAAACGCCGCCGCCTGCTCGGTGAGTTCGATCAGGTTGGCGCGAATATCCGCGATTTCCTGCTCAAGCGCCGCGATCTCGCTCTTGTCGGTCGTCATGGAGGGTCTCCTTGTGTCGGGTGGCGAGGAGAGCACGAAGCGCGCCGGCCGTCCATTTTTGTCATTGGCTTGTGCGGGCCGGCCGCCTCTGGTGGCAGAAACCGAAATCGAGGGCGCGCATTTGCAGCAGGCCGCGAATAATTGCAGCAGGAAGGGATAGCGGGAAATCGGCTAGGCTCGTGACGTTCCTTCTTTCGGAGTTCCGATGCCCTTCGATCTCGTTCTTGACCATGCCCTCGTGCCCGCGCTTTCGGATGGGCCCGTTTCAATCGCGATCGGGGATGGGCTGATCGCGGCGATCGGTGCGGATGTCGGGCCGGGGCGCGTGCATGAGGATGCCGGCTTCTCTCTGGTCGTGCCCGGCTTCGTCGACAGCCATATTCATCTCGACAAGGCCTGCATCCTCGATCGCTGCCGCGCCGAAGGCTCGCTGGCCGAGGCGATCGGCGAGGTGGCGCGGCTCAAGGCGGACTTCAGCGAGGCGGACATCCATGCCCGCGCCGAAGCGACGCTCAGGATGGCGATCCTGCAGGGCACGACGCGCATCCGCACCCATGCCGAGATCGACACGCGCATCGGCCTTCGCGGTTTTCATGCGCTGCAGCGGCTGAAACGCGACTATGCCTTTGCCGTCGATCTCGAGATCTGCGTTTTCCCGCAGGAGGGCTTGACCAATGATCCGGGCGCCGAGGCCCTGCTGGTCAAGGCGTGCGAACAGGGCGCGGATCTCGTCGGCGGCTGCCCCTATACCGATACGGATCCCGAGGAACAGATCGCGCGCATCTTCGCCATCGCCCGCCGCTTCGATCTCGACGTCGATTTTCATCTCGATTTCGACCTCGACCCGAGCTGGACCCATCTCGACGCCGTCATCGCGGCGACCGAACTGAACGGCTGGGAAGGCCGGGTCGCTGTCGGCCATGTCACCAAGCTCTCCGCCATGCCGAATGAGCGCGTTGCCTTCTATGCCGCCCGCCTCGCGCGCGCCGGCGTCGCGGTGACCGTGCTGCCGGCCACCGATCTGTTCCTGATGGGCCGTGGACGGGATCACAGCGTGCCGCGCGGCGTCGCCCCGGCTCATCTTCTCGCCGGCGCCGGCGTCACCTGCTCGCTCGCGACCAACAATGTCATGAACCCGTTCACGCCATTCGGCGATTGCTCGCTGAACCGGATGGCCAATCTCTATGCCAATATCGCCCAGCTCAGCCGCAAGGCCGACATGGCGCTCTGCCTCGACATGGTCACGCACCAGCCGGCAAGGCTGATGCGCTGCGAGGGCTACGGCATCGCCGTCGGCAACCCGGCCGACATGGTGGTGATCGACGCCAAGGGCGAGGCGGACGCCGTTGCTCGCATCGCGCCTGTTCTGATGGGATTCAAGCGCGGCGTGAAGACATTCGATCGACCGCGCGCACGGCTGATCCAGCCCGCCGACGCCTGAAGCATTGCGGGCGTCGTTGACAAGCCGGGCGGCGTCCTGTCCGATCCCAGAGACGATCGAGACCACGAGGCGGATGTGGCAGCGGGACGAGGCAGTTTGAGCGGCGCGGTCTTCGCGCTCGTCCTCGTTGCTGTGGGCATCACCGCGGCGATCGATCGCTTCGGCACGCCGTTGCCGCTCCCCGATGTCCTCGCCGCCGTGCCGCTCGCCGCCGGCCTCGTTCTGGCACTACGAGCGCGAAGCCTCACCTTTGGCGATGTCATCGGCACGCAGGCGCTGGCGGCCCGTGGCGCGTCGGGCGCAGTCCTCGTCTCGGCGCTTGCGCTTGTCGCGGCGCCGATGGCCATCGGCCTCGGCGGTCTCGCGGGTCTTGTGCTGATCGCAAGTTTTCTGGCCGGCGGCGCCATTGCGCTGTTCGGGATAGCGCCCGCGCTCGGCCATACTGGCGCCGTGACGATCGCGAGCGCCGTCCGGGCGCGGTTCGGCCCCGCAGCGGGGCTCCTGGCCGCACTCGCTTGCCTTGCCGCCTTGCTGCCGCTGCTTGCGGCCGAGGCCGGGCTCGTCGGAATCATTCTCAGGGAGATGCTCGGCCTCGACATGCCCGCCGCACGCCATGTCGTCATTGGCGCGGCGGCGCTGGCGGCCCTTGCCGGAGGACGGCGCTCGGCGATCGCGATGGCGGCCGGGCTACTGCCGGTGATGGCGCTTGCCTTTGTCGCGCCGGTTGCGGCTGCGGGACAGGTGGCGGGCGGATCGATCGTGCCCTGGCTGGCGCTCTTCGACGGCCGCGCCTTTGCGGCGCCGACGGCGATGCCGCCTTCCGCCGCGATCGTGCTGGCATTGCTATTGATCGTCGGCGTTGCCGTGTTGCCGACCCTTGCGACTCCGACGGAAGCCCGCCAGCCCCGGCGTCGCGGACCCTTCGCACTCGCGGTCATCGTGCTGCTCGCCGCCCCTGCCTATGCGCTCTATGGCCGCCTCGCCGGCATCGATCCGGCCGTCAATCCGGCGGGGCTGGTGCTGAACCTTGCCGCCTATGCAGAGCTCAGCGCCGCGCCCGCTCTGCTTCTGGCCGGCGGCCTCCTCGCGGCTGCGGCTGTTGCGCTGGCGCTCGGCCTTGCGGCATTCGGCGCAATCGTTGCCGAAGATCTCTATGCCCGTCATGCCGAGCCCGACGCGCCGGCCGGTCGGCGGGCCTTCGTCGCCCGGCTGGCCATGCTCGCCGCTGCCGTGGCGGCGTCATGGATCGGCAGTGGCGGCGCCGGCATCGCGACCCTTTCCGGTCTCGGTCTCTCCTTCGCCGCCGCAGGGCTCGGCCCGGTGCTGATCGCCGGTTGGAATCTTCCGGCGGTACGCGGGCCCACTGCGGCAGCCGCGATCGCTGCTGGCCTGGCTTTCATGGGCCTGAATGGCGCATTGGCGGCGTTCGCGCCGGGCGTGGGCGCGGCTGTCGGCATGGGGCGCATCGTCCCGACGGTGCTTGGTCCGACAGGCTGGCTCGGACTTCCGGTCGGGGCCTCGGGCGCTGCCGGCGCCGTCCTTGGACTTGCCGTTCTCCTCGCCATGACTTTTGCCGGCCGCCGGCATAACCCGGCAGCTGCCGATCCCACCCCGATGGCCGATCCATCTTCGAACCCTGGAGCCTTCCACCCGTGACTGCCGACGCCCCTGACCGCAACCCGCCGCTTTTTCCCGAGATCGAGCCCTATGCCGTCCATCGCCTGAAGGTTTCCGAGCTGCATGAGATCTATGTCGAGGAATGCGGCAATCCGCTCGGCAAGCCTGTGATCATGATTCATGGCGGTCCGGGCGCCGGCTGCAGCCCGATGATGCGGCGCTGCCATGATCCCGAGGCCTACCGGATCATCCTGTTCGACCAGCGCGGATGCGGGCGGTCGACTCCACATGCCGAACTCCGCGAAAACACGACTTGGGACCTCGTCGCCGATATGGAGCGCATCCGCGAGCATCTCGGCATCACCAGCTGGCAGCTCTTCGGCGGTTCATGGGGTTCGACGCTGGCGCTCGCCTATGCCGAGACCCATCCCGAACGCGTCACCGAACTGCTCCTGCGCGGCATCTTCATGCTCCGCCGCAGCGAACTGCTCTGGTTCTATCAGGAAGGCGCTTCCTGGCTGCTGCCGGAGGCGTTCGAGCCCTTCCGCAACGAGATCGCCGAGGCTGAGCGCCACGACCTCATCGCCGCCTATTACCGCCGGCTGACCGGCAGCGACGAGGCGGCGCGGCTTTCGGCGGCGCGGCAGTGGAGCATGTGGGAAGGCGGCGCGCTGTCGCTGCTGCCGGATCCCGGCCGCGTTGCCGCCTTCGGCGATCCGCATTATGCCGTGGCCTTCGCGCGCATCGAAGCGCACTATTTCGTCAATCGCGGCTTCTTCGATCGCGACGACCAGTTGCTTGCGAATGCCGATCGTCTCCAGGGCATCCCCGGCGTGATCGTGCATGGCCGCTACGATCTCTGCACGCCGGTCGCCAACGCGATCGATCTGCACCGGGTCTGGCCGGAAGCGGAACTGGTGATCGTGCCCGATGGCGGCCATGCGATGTCGGAGCCGGGCATTCTCGCCGCGCTCGTCGCCGCGACAGAGCGCTTCAAGGACTGACTGCCCTCAGGGCTTCGCGGGCCCTGGAGCGTCGCCGCTCTTCATCTCGTGCATCAGGCCGAAGAAGCGGCGCATCAGCTCGTTGCTGAAGCCGAGCGCGCGGTCGAAATCCGGATCGCCGCTCGTGACCGGTTGGGTCCGGTCGTGCTCGATCGTCTCGAGGCGCGCGCTGAGGCGCCCGACCTCGGCCGAAAGCGTGTCGACGCGCGTCGCAAGCGTCTCGAGCCGTCCCGGTTCGCCGAGCACCGCCTCGGGGATGGCGGCGCAGCGCCAAGGCGCGTCGATCGCCTCCGATTCGCGGCGGCAATGCGAGACGGTCCCTGTCTCCGTATCGAGCCGGACAAAGCCGCCATCGGCCGGCACCATGGTGTAGCGGCCGATCCGGGACGTGTCGGCCGTGACATCGGGCGTCGCGGGCGCGGCGTTCTGCGCGGTCGCGACGGCGGGAATGGCGAGCATCGCGGCGAGCGCGAGCATGGGCAATCGCTGCATGAACCCTCCTTGAAGAGACGGGGGCGTCAGCTGCCGCTCGTCTCTTTCTGCCGGATCAGGCCGTTGACGACGCTGACAGTGCGTCGCAATTCCTCGATCGCCCGTTCGATGTCGATCTTCTGCCGCTCCAAAATGGCGATCTGCTCGTTGAACTTGCCGAGCGCCAGCCGCATCTGCGGAACCTGGCCGTCCTTGAGATCATAGAGATCAAGCATCGCCTTGATCTCGGTGAGCGAGAAGCCGACCTTCTTGCCCATCAATACCAGCTTCAGACGGCCGCGGTCGCGGCGCGAATAGATGCGGTTCGGACCCTCGCGGCGCGGGCTCAGCAGGCCCTTGTCCTCATAGAAACGCAGCGTCCGCAGCGTGACGTCGAACTCGCGCGCGAGATCGCCGATCGTGAAGCTGGTCTGGCGGTTCCCGTCGGGAATGCCCGTACCGTCCACGTCGTCGCGCGCCATGTCCGCCAGCCGCGTCACGCTCATCGAGTTTCTTTCCTGCGAGTGCACCGGATCGGCGTCCCTTGCTCCAATCTCGTCATCGCATGGCGCCGTGGCAAGTCTTCGGGCCGGAGTCAATGTGCGGGACCCGCTGTTGGCACCAAAACAGCTCCGAGAGCGGAACGCGTCGTTAAGGGACCTTACCCGTCTCTCAACATCGAAATGGATGATTAACGCGTTGTTTACCATGATTTGCCAATGCTCGGGCAAAGGCGATTAACTGCGTCGTCGCCGCGTCGGATCCGGGCATCGCCGCCTGGGCCGATGCGTGCCGATCCGATGACGAGGCGCGTCGCCGCAGAGGCAGGCTCGGGGGTCGGGTGGCAATGATGACAGGCACGAGATCCGATTTCGGACCGGCGCGATCGGCGGCGGCACAGCCCGTTTATGCGGCGGGCGATGCCGGCGGCGGCCGGCGCGGGCCGAGTTCTGAACGGATCGCGGCGCTGTCGGCGCTGGTCGAGAGCATCACGGAGCAGATCGACGCGATCGAAGGCGCCGCCCGTCGCGGCACCGGTCAGCGCGCCGCCCCGCCGGTGCAGCCGCAGCGCGCGAGCTTGGTGCGCCCGGAGCCGGTCGAGGACGCGGTTCGGCCGGAACCGCCGCGCGCGGAGCCGCCTCGAAAGGAATATCCGCCGGTCGAAACGCCGCGTGTCGAGGGCGACCGCCTTGGCGAGATCGAAGCGCGCCTTGCCGCGATCGCCAGACAGATGGCCGCCGCGCAGGCAGCCCCCGCCGCCGCGCCGCGGGGCGAATCGACACGCGTCGAGTTACCACGCGCCGAGCCGCCGCGCGCCGAGCCGCTCCCCGTGTTCCGCTCCGCCATTGCCGAAATCGCCGCGCGCCAGCAGGCGATCGACAGCGAGGCCGGCCGCCTTGCCCCCGTCGATTCGATCGCCATCGAGGATGCGATCACGGCGCTCCGGAACGATATCGCGACGCTCGGCCGCCGGATCGGCACCGAGGCCCGGCGCAGTGAAGAGATGGACAAGGCGCTGCGCGCCGATTTCGCCGCGCGTCTTGAGACGATGCCGCGCGAGGGCGCCGGGCTCTTCGATGAATTGCGCCAGCATCTCGCCGATATCCGGCAGGCGATCGATGCCTCTGCGCGCGAGACGACGCTTGCGTCGATCGAGTCGGGCTATGGCCATGTCATCGAGCGGCTCGACGACATCGTCCGCCGCGTGCCGGAGCGCGGCCGCGTCGAGCAACTGGCCGACGAGGTTGGCCGTCTCGGCGGGCTCATCGATCGCGCCCAGCCGTTCCGCTCGATGGAAGGCGAACTCGAAGACATCCGCAACGCCATCGCTTCGCTGGCTGCCACGCGCGTCGATACCGCCGCCGAGCGCCAGATCACGGAGCTGCGCCAGACGATCGAACGGCTTGCGTCGATCCCGCGCGACAAGGTCGATCTTGCGCCGATCGAGCGCGAACTTGTCGCCATCAGGCGCGAGGTCGATGGCTTCGCCAAGGGTACCGATCCGGTCCTGATGATTCGCCTGGAACAGCAGGTCGCAGCGATCCATGGCATGCTCGAGGCTGTTGCCTCGCGCGGCGCCATCGGCGGCGAGGCGGCGCTCAGCCGGCTCGAGGAGCGGATCGACGCGCTGTCCGGCCGCTTCGACGCGATCGTCGAACTGCCGAACCTGCAGCCCGGCGCGGACACGTCGGTGGCCGCCATTGCCGCCATCGACAGCCTGCGCGGGGAAATCTCGGGCCTGCGCGAACATATCGTCGAGCGCGAGCCGGTTCGTTTCGACGCGATCGACCAGCAGATGCACGCGCTGATGGAGCGGCTGGACGCCGCCACGCGGCGCGACGACAACCAGACGCTCGCCCAGCTCGAGGCGCAGGTTGCTTCGCTGGCCGAGAAGTTTTCGGGCGCGGCGCCAGGCGCCGATGCGCTCACGAAGGTCGAGGAAAATCTCGATCGCATGCAGTCGCTGCTCGGCGATACGCGCCGCGAGACGATCGAGGCCGCCCGCGACGCCGCGCGCTCGACGCTCAGCGAATTCGCTGGCCAGCTGCCAAGCTATCCCGACGAGGCGTTGATCCGGGCGCTGCGCGAAGACCTCCGCAACCTGCAGACGGCGGCGCTCAATTCCGACCGGCAGAATCACGACACGCTGGAAGCCGTGCACGATACGCTCGCGAAGGTCGTCGAGCGCATCACGCAGCTCGAAGCCGATGAGCGCGGCCTGCAGCTCGAGCCGGCCCCCCGCCGCTATGCTGGACTGCCGGAGGACCATCGCCCGCTCGCGCCGGGATCCGGCAAGCCCGATCTCACGCTGCGCTCCGAGTTCTTCCCCGCAGAAGAGCCCCGCGAAGACGTCGCGGCCCGTCCGGGCGATCGCAAGGCCGACTTCATCGCCGCTGCCCGTCGCGCCGCGCAGGCCGCACAGGCGGAGACCGCCAGGGCCGGCAAGGCAGAGCGCAAGGCTGCGCTCGCCGCGCTGGAGGAAGGCGCGAGGGACGAGGCCGAGGCACGTCCCGGCCCGTTTGCGCGCATCGGCCAGGTGTTCCGCTCGCGCCGCCGCCCGATCATGCTGGCGATCGCCGCCGTGGTGCTCGCGCTCGGCGCCGTCCAATATGGGCCCTCCGTCGGAGAGCGCGTCGCGGCGCTGACGGGCGAGGGCGCGCTCGACCCGATGCCGACCGCGTCGGTCCCGGCAAAGCCCGCCCGTCCGGCGGTCGCATCCGTCCCCGCTGCGGCGCCCGTCGCCACGGCTGCCGCGCCGACCCCGGCGACGGATTCGTCAGCGCTCGCTGCCAAGCCGGACCTGGTGGCGCCTGCCGCGGACGCTGCGCTCGCCTTCGAGCCGGCCAGCGCCATGGCGAGCCCGATGAGCGCGATGCCGGCCGTTGCCGTCGTTCCGGCCGCCGAGCCGGCGCCGGCGCTCAATGTCGCGCTGGTGAAGCGCGACGCGAATGCCGGCGACGTCGCCGCCGCCTTCGAACTCGGCAAGCAATATGCGGAAGGCCTCGGCGTCCGGCCGGACCTGCAGATGGCGGCGCAGTGGTATACCCGCGCGGCGAAGGGCGGCCTGGCGATCGCGCAGTATCGGCTGGCCAGTCTCTATGAGCGCGGCGAAGGCGTGAAGCGCGACCCGGCCGAGGCCGAGAACTGGTATCGCAAGGCGAGCGCGCAGGGTAATGCGCGCGCCGTGCACAATCTCGGCGTCATGATCAGCGAAGGCGCCACCGGCGCGCCCGACTATACGGCTGCGGCGCAGCTGTTCGTCGAAGCCGCCAATCTCGGTGTCGCCGACAGTCAGTATAATCTCGGCGTCCTCTATGCGCGCGGCCTCGGCCTCGGCGTCGACCTGGTCCAGTCCTACAAATGGTTCGCTCTCGCGGCGGCACAGGGCGATGCCGATGCCGGCAAGCGTCGTGACGAGGTCGCCAAGGCCCTGAAGCCGGGCGAGCTCGCCAGTGCGCGCGCCGCCGTGCAGGTCTTCGCGCCGCGGCCGCAGAACGCGGGCGCCAATACCGAGCCGATGCCAAAGGCGGAATGGATGCAGACGGCCTCGACCGTCGCGCCGCTCGCCGGCGCGAGCTTGACGAACGACAAGGGCTGACCGGCGCCCTCGCGGCGGCGCCTGCGCGGAGACATCCAATCGGGCGGCGATCGATGGGCCGTTCGCGTTGACAGGCGACGGGTCAGCTTGTTTATCGGGCGGAGCGGCGGTCCCGCCCTGAGAAGCCTCCCCCGGGCTTCCCGGACCGCCAGCGGTCAGGCGTCGTGCAGATCTATCTCCCCATCGCCGAACTGCCGGTCAACATGTTCCTCATCTTCGGGATGGGGGCGGCCGTCGGCTTTCTGTCGGGGCTTTTCGGGGTCGGCGGCGGCTTCCTGCTGACGCCGCTGCTGATCTTTTCGGGCATCTCGCCGGCGGTCGCGGTGGCCAGCACCACGGCGCAGGTGGTTGCCTCGTCCTTCTCGGCCTCGCTCACCTATTGGCGCCGCAAGCTGATCGACTTCAAGCTCGCCGGCGTGCTCGTCGTCGCCGGCATCGTCGGCTCGACGATCGGCGTCGGTATCTTCACGCTGCTGCGACGCACCGGTCAGCTCGATCTGATCATCTCCATCTGTTACGTGACGTTTCTCGGCCTGGTCGGCGGGCTGATGCTGTGGGAATCGATCCGCTCGATCATCAACACGCGCCGCGGCCGCCCGGCGCCGCTGCGCCGGCCGGGCCAGCATGGCTGGATCCACGGCCTGCCGTTCAAGATGCGCTTCAAGCGCTCCAAGCTCTATGTCAGCATCGTCCCGATCCTGGCGATCGGGATCGGGATCGGCATTCTCGGCTCGATGCTCGGCATCGGCGGCGGCTTCATCCTGGTGCCGGCGCTGATCTATATCCTGCGCGTGCCGACCAGCATCGTCGTCGGCACCTCGCTGATCCAGATGATCGGCACGATGGCGGTGGCGACGCTGCTGCAATCCGGCAACAATCACTCCGTCGACGGCGTGCTGGCGCTGATCCTGATGGTCGGCGGCGTCATCGGCGCGCAGTTCGGCGCGCGGCTCGGCGCCCGCGTCGGCGGCGAGCAGCTTCGCGCCATGCTGGCGCTGCTGGTGCTGGCGGTCGGCATCCGCTTTCTCGTCAATCTCGTATCGACCCCGGACGAACTTTTTTCTCTGGCCACGCTTGCCGGGGATGCCAGGTGAACGCGGTCGGCCGTTTCGCCCTGCTGGCGGGCCTGACGCTGCTGGCGCTCCGGCCAGCGGCCGCTGAGCAACTGGTCGTCGCGCTCTCGACCGACCATGTGAAGATCTCGTCGAGCTTCACCGGCACCGGCGTCACGGTGTTCGGGGCGATCGAGCGCGATGCGGCGACCATCTCGCGTGGCGGCGTCTATGATGTCGTGGTGGTGGTGCGCGGACCGGACGAGACGCTGGTCACGCGCCGCAAGGAGCGCGTCGCCGGCATCTGGCTCAATCGGGATGCCCGCACCTATCTCGACATGCCATCCTTCTATGCGGTGCATTCCTCGCGGCCGCTCGACGAGATCGCGCCGAAGGAAGCGTTGATGCGCTACCAGATCGGTTTCGACAACCTCACTTTCCGCGCGCGGGAGGGACGGCCTCAGCCCGGCGACGAGGCATTCAGCGAGGCTTTCGTGCGGCTGAAGCGCGAGGCCGGGCTCTATCGGGATGCGCCTTATGGCGTGACATTCCCCGGAGCGTCGGTGTTCCAGACAACGATCGACGTCCCGGCCAATGTGCCGGTCGGCACCTATCGCGTCTCCGTCTTCCTGTTCCGCGACAATGCCATGCTGGCCGCCAGCAACGCGGCCTTCGGCATCGCCAAGACCGGCTTCGAGCAGTTCACCTTCGATCTCGCCCGTCGCAATGGCTATTTTTATGGCCTGATATGCATCGCGCTGGCGCTCCTGACCGGCTGGCTGGCCGGCGTGCTCTTCCGCCGCGACTGATCGATCAGGCTTTGCCTCGGCCGAGATTGAGCAGGCGGATGACGATCCAGACCGGGATGACGATCACGGCGCCGAGCAGGAAATAGTTCCAGATCCAGCCGATGGCACCGAAGCCCATGTTCCAGATGCGCCGCACGAAGGCTTCGAGGCGGGCCAGGATGTCATAGGGCGAGATGCCGAGCGCCGAAAGTACGATGCCGACGACGAGCGACAGGACGATGAGACGCAGCAGCACCTGTGCCGGCGAGCCGCCCATGAAACGTTGTAGGCCGTTCATCACTGTCTCCGAGCGCCCGAATCGCTCCCGATCATAGCGCGAGCCGATAAAACTTGCTGTCGACGGCAAGGCGCGGAAACGAAGCGGGCAGGTCTTCAGGCGCGATCTCGCTAAAGCCGTTCTTTTCATAGAAGCGATGCGCGGCGAGAAAGCGATCCGTCGTGCCGAGGACGATGCGGCGGAGGCCCTGCTGGCGCGCATGTCCAACCAGATGGTCAAGCAGTCGCCGCGCCGTTCCGTCCCCACGATGGGCGGCCGCGACGAACATCTTGCGGAGGGCTGCGTCGCCCTCGCCGATATCGTAGAGCCCGATCGTGCCAGCGACGCCGCTGGGGCCGATCGCGACCCAGAAGCCGCCGGCACCCCGCTGATAGAAGGCGGGGATATCGCGGAGATCAGGCTGTTCCTCATAGGTGATCGTGATGCCGAATTCTTCGCGCTGGATCGGCACGATGAGCGTGGCAACGCCCTCGGCATCGCCGGGCATGAAGGGACGGATCGCGGTGGGGGTGTCGGTGGATGCGTTCATCGCAAACTTGGTGGCTGCCGCGTCATCGCTTGTCAATCGGCCTTCGCGAGCAACGCCTCAAGCGTCTCGATCCGGTCCGCCTCGCGCGGCGGCTTGTCCCATCGGAGCCGCGCGATGCGGGGGAAACGCATCGCGACACCCGATTTGTGCCGGGTCGAGCGGTTGAGGCCCTCGAAGGCGACCTCGAGCACCAGCCCGCGATCAGCCTCGTGCACCACTTCGCGCACCGGTCCGAAGCGATTGGTGGTGTTGCGGCGCACGAAGCGGTCGATCTCGGCCAGCTCCTCGTCGGTAAAACCGAAATACGCCTTGCCAACCGGGACCAGTTCCGTTCCCTCGGCCCCGGATTTCCAGACGCCGAACGTGTAGTCCGAATAGAAGGACGAACGTTTGCCATGGCCGCGCTGCGCATACATCAGCACGGCGTCGACCGTATAGGGATCGCGCTTCCACTTGAACCACGGCCCCTTCGGCCGGCCCGGCTCATAAACCGAATCCCAGCGTTTCAGCATCAGCCCTTCGATGATCGCGGCCGGCGGTGCACTGCGTTTTTCCATCAGCGCCTCGGCGCCGTCATAGGGAATGAGCGGGGAGAGGTCGATGCGCTTGGCGAGCGAGGTCGCGACCAGCCGCTCGAGCCGTTCGCGGCGCGCACGGAAGGGCAGGGGCCGGATATCCTCGCCCTGGTCGACAAGGCAGTCATAGGCCCGGATGAAGGCGGGGTGGCTGACGACGAGCTTGCCCGAAACGCTCTTCCTGTTCAGCCGCTGCTGCAGCTCCGAAAAGCTGCCGGCATTGATGATCTCGCCGTCGAGCCGGCCGACCAGCAATTCGCCGTCGATCGCTCCATCGATGTCCAGCCCGTCGAGCACATCGGGAAAGGCGTCGCCGATATCCTCCCCCGTGCGGGTGTAGAGGCGCCTGACGCCATGGTCCGAGACGGCCTGAACGCGGATGCCGTCCCATTTCCATTCGGCCGCATAGGCGTCGGGCGTGATCCGCGCGAGGTCGGCCTCGTCGAGCGGCTGCGCCAGCATCACCGGTCGGAAGGGCGCGCGCGCTGAGGAAACGGGTTTCTCCGCCTTGCCATCGAGCCAGGCGAACAGTTCGAGATAGGGCGGACGCAGTCCGTGCCAGAGTTCCTCGATCGCGTTGACCTCATGTCCGCCGAGATCGGCGAGCGCCTGCTTGGTGAGACGGGCCGAGACGCCGATCCGCAACCCGCCCGTCACGAGCTTCAGCAGCGCCCAGCGCCCGGTGGCATCGAGCGCATCGAGGAAACCTGCGACGCGCCTCGGACCTTCACTGCGCGAGGAAGCGGCGATCGTCTCGACGATCGCGGACAGCGAGGGCGGAGCGGGCTCTGTGCGGCCGGCGGGCGATGCGGTCACGCCCCAGACCAGCGCGATGGTCTCGGCGAGATCGCCGACATAGTCATAGGAATAGGCGAAGAGGACCGGATCGATCCGCTCGGCGACCAGCGCACGCAGCATGGCCGGCTTCACGGCGGGAAGATCGAGTTCGCCCGTCAGCGCCGCGAGCGCAAAACCGCGGTCGGGGTCCGGTGTCACGCGGAAATAGTCGGTCAGGAGCTTCAGCTTCGCATTGCGCGAAGGCGTCAGGATCAAACGGTCGAGCAGGGCGGCGAAGGCTTCCATGTCCCATTAGGTATGGTTTTGCGGGCCGCTGAAAAGGCGGAGCATCGACGTTCTTGCGAACCGTGTCCGGTGGCCTTAAATCTCGGCGGTTCGATCGTTGATCGAACCTCGTTCTCAGGGCGGGGTGAAATTCCCCACCGGCGGTAGGCAGGCACACCCCTGCAAGCCCGCGAGCGCCCTTCCTTCCCGGGAAGGGGTCAGCAGATTCGGTCGAATTCCGAAGCCGACGGTATAGTCCGGATGGAAGAGAACAAGCGCCATGCATGCGATCCGGCCTTGCGGCCGGGGCGCGTGCGTTCGCTTTTGCCCTGATTTCGTGTTGTCCAACATTTCGAGGATCAACATGAGTCAGACCACGATTACCGCTTCTCCCGTTCTTCCGGCTCCGGTCGCGGGCGCGGCCTTCATGGTCGCGGCCGGCGTCGCCTTCGCCGGCGTCAACACGCTGGAACAGATCGCCACCACGCAACTCGGCATCCCCGCGCCAACGGCCGCTTTCCTGCAATATGCCGTGGCGCTGCTCGCCGTGCTGCCCTGGGCCATCCGGCGCGGTCTGCCCTCTCTATCGACCCGTCGGCCCTGGCTTCAGGCCTTGCGCGTACTGCTGGCGGCGCTGGGCGTCCAGGCCTGGGTGGCCGGACTTGCCCATGGCGTGCCGATCGGCCAAGCCGTCGCGCTGGTGATGAACTCGCCCTTCGTCGTCACGCTCGGCGCGGCGCTGCTGCTGGGCGAGCGAGTCTCGATCGAGCGCTGGCTGGCGGTGACGATCGGTTTTGCCGGCGGGTTGATCATCCTCGATCCGTTTGCGGAAACCTTCACGATGGCGAGCCTCTATCCGCTCGCTGCTTCCGTGCTGTGGGCTGGAGTCTCGCTGGTGCAGAAGCGGCTGCTGGTGGAAGACAGCCCGGAGGCGGTCGCGGCGTGGCTGCTGCTGCTGCTCGCGCCGGTCAATTTCGTGCTGGCGCTGCCCGCTGGCCTCGCGCTGCCTTCGGCCGATGGCTGGATCGCAATCCTCGCCGTCGGCGTGCTGACCGCGGCGGCGCAGGCTTTTCTGGCGCTCGCCTATTCGCGTGCGGACGCCGCCTATGTGCAGCCTTTCGACCATGTGAAGCTGCCGCTGAATGTCATCGCCGGCTGGTTGGTGTTCGGCTGGCTGCCGACCGCGCAGCTGTGGATCGGCGCCGCGCTCATCATCGGGGCGTCGCTGTTCCTGCTCTGGCGCGAAAGCCGGGTGTCCGCGCCGACCCTTGCTGCCGGTCAGTCGCCCTCGTCCTCATAGCCGACGAGGTGGAGCGGGCGGGCGCGAATGCCCGCCAGCTCGCACCAGCGCACCAGCGCTTCCTCTCGGCCATGCGTCACCCAGACCTCGCCTGGCCCGATCTCGGCGATGGTCGCCGTCAGCTCGTCCCAGTCTGAGTGATCGGAGATGATCAGCGGCAGCTCGACGCCGCGCTGCTTGGCGCGTTGGCGGATCATCATCCAGCCGGAGGCAAAGCAGGGCACCGGATCCGGAAACCGCCGTGCCCAGCGATCGGCGAAGGCCGAGGGCGGCCCGACCACCACAGCGCCGGCAAAAGCCGCGCTCTCGCCGCGCTTGCCGCTGGAAAGCGTCGCCGGCGCCAATGGCCCGAGATCGATACCCTCGTCCTCATACAGCGCGCAGAGCCGCTCCAGCGCGCCATGAATATAGATCGTCTCGCCATAGCCTTCCTCGCGGAGGCGTTTGATGACGCGTTGCGCCTTGCCGAGCGCATAGGCGCCGACGAGATGGGCGCGCTCAGGAAAGGCGGCGAGCGAGGCGAGCAGCTTGCCGATCTCCTCGCCATCGTCGGGGTGGCGGAACACCGGCAGTCCGAATGTTGCCTCGGTGATGAAGACATCGCAGGGAACCGGCTCGAACGGCGCGCAGGTCGGGTCGCGCCGGCGCTTGTAGTCGCCTGAGACGACGATGCGACAGCCCTTCGCCTCGACGGCGATCTGCGCCGAGCCGAGCACGTGACCGGCCGGGTGGAACGAGACGGTAACGTCGCCGATCGTCATCCGCTCACCCGGCACAGCCACCTGCTGCCGGCCGGCGAAATCCTCGCCATAGCGCACCGCCATGATGGCGAGAGTCTCGCGCGTCGCGAGGACAGAGCCATGGCCCGAACGGGCATGGTCGGCATGGCCATGGGTGATCAGCGCCCGCTCGACCGGCCGGATCGGATCGACGTGAAACCCGCCGAGCGGGCAGTAGAGCCCGTCCGGTCCGGGCGCGAGAAGGTCCTCGGGGCGGATCATGCAGGAGACTTAGGCATCGGAGGCTTCGGCGGAAAGGGGCAGGGCGGCCTTGCATGAGGCGATTGGCGCAAAGGCGGGGGCCACGGCATCGGATGATGCTCCCGCCGCCGGGCGATGGCTCGACTTCACCTGGCATCGGCCCTACCTGTTGACCGTGAGCACCGCCGCCGATCTTCTGCCGAAGCCGTTTCTGGAGTGGTTTTCGCAGCGCGGCTGGTCCCCGCGGCCGCATCAGATCGCGTTGCTCGAAAAGGCCAGCGAAGGCCGGTCGGCATTGCTGATCGCGCCGACCGGCGCCGGCAAGACGCTGGCCGGCTTCCTCCCCAGCCTGGTTGAGCTTGCCGCGCGTCCGAAGCGCAGCCGCCGCCCCGGTATCCACACGCTCTATATCTCGCCGCTGAAGGCGCTTGCCGTCGACATCGCCCGCAATCTCGAGACGCCGGTTGCGGGGCTCCAGCTCGATATTTCGGTCGAAACGCGAACCGGCGACACGCCGGCCCACAAGCGCCAGCGCCAGAAGCTCGCGCCGCCCGACATCCTGCTGACGACGCCCGAACAGCTGGCGCTGCTGCTCTCGAATCCCGATGCCATGAGGTTCTTCGATACGCTCGAGACCGTGGTTCTCGACGAGCTGCATTCGCTGGTGACGGCCAAGCGCGGCGATCTCCTGTCGCTGGACCTTGCGCGGCTCAGGCAGTTGCGGCCCGGCCTGCGCGTCGTCGGTCTTTCGGCGACCGTGGCCGAGCCGGATGATCTCCGGCGCTGGCTGATGCCGCAGCAGGCGGATGCGCCGCCGAACCTTGCCGATCTCGTCATCGTCAAGGGCGGCGCCATGCCCGACGTCGCCATCCTGCCGACCGAGAACCGCATTCCCTGGGCCGGCCATTCCGCCGTCCATTCGATGGACGCGATCTATGCGGCCATCAAGGCGAGCCGCATGGTGCTCGTCTTCGTCAACACGCGCAGCCAGGCAGAACGCATCTTCCAGGAGCTCTGGCGCATCAACGAGGATGCGCTGCCGATCGCGCTGCATCATGGCTCGCTCGATGTCGGCCAGCGCCGGCGCGTCGAGGCAGCGATGGCCGCGTCGAGCCTCCGCTGCGTCGTCTGCACCTCGACGCTCGACCTCGGCATCGACTGGGGCGATGTCGATCTCGTCGTCAATGTCGGCGCGCCGAAGGGCGCGAGCCGGCTCGCCCAGCGCATCGGCCGCGCCAATCACCGGATGGACGAGCCCTCGCGCGCCGTTCTCGTGCCGGCCAACCGCTTCGAGGTCATGGAATGCACCGTCGCGCTGGAGGCGAGCCTGACCGGGGCGCAGGACACGCCCCGCCTTCGAACCGGCGCGCTCGATGTGCTGGCGCAGCATGTTCTCGGCATGGCGTGTTCGGCGCCGTTCTCCGCCGATGCGCTGTATGCGGAGGTGACGTCGGCGGCGCCTTATGCCGGTCTCGACCGCGAGAGCTTCGACCGGGTGGTCGATTTCGTGGCGACCGGTGGCTATGCGCTGCGCAGCTATGAGCGTTTCGCGAAGATCAGGGCCGGCAAGGACGGGCTCTGGCGCATCAGCCATCCAGCCGTCGCGCAGCAATATCGGCTGAATGTCGGCACAATCGTCGAGGCGCCCTTGCTGAAGGTGCGGCTTGCCTCGCGCCGCAGCGGCGGGCCCGTCGGCATGGGCGGGCGCGTGCTCGGCGAAGTCGAGGAGTATTTCGCCGAGCAGCTCGCGCCGGGCGATACCTTCCTGTTCGGCGGGCTCGTCGTGAAGCTCGAAGGCATCCGCGACAATGTCGTCGTCGTCTCGCGCACCCATGACGAGGCGCCGAAGGTTCCCTCCTATAATGGCGGCAAGTTTCCGCTCTCGACCTATCTCGCCGATGGCGTCCGCCGTCTCCTGGCCGACGAGACCAGCTGGAGCCGCCTGCCGGACCAGGTTTCCGATTGGCTGCGCATCCAGAAGGAGGCCTCGGTCCTGCCGGGCGCCGATCAATTGCTGGTCGAGACCTTCCCGCGCGGCAATCGCTTCTACATGGTCGCCTATCCCTTCGAGGGGCGGCTGGCGCATCAGACGCTCGGCATGCTGCTGACGCGGCGGCTGGAGCGCGCGAAGCTGAGGCCGCTCGGGTTCGTCGCCTCGGACTATGCGCTCGCCGTCTGGAGCCTTGGCGACATGAGCGGCGCATTTGCCAAGGGCAAGCCGGCGCTCGGCGATCTCTTCGCGCCGGACATGCTCGGCGACGATCTCGATGCCTGGCTCGCCGAAAGCTATCTCCTGAAGCGCAGCTTCCGCTCCTGCGCCCTGATCTCGGGCTTGATCGAGCGGAGGCATCCGGGCCGGGAGAAATCCGGGCGTCAGGTCACGATCTCGACCGACCTCATCTATGACGTCCTCCGCAGCCACGAGCCGGATCACATCCTGCTGCGTGCCACCTGGGCCGACGCGGCGACCGGCCTGCTCGATGTCGCGCGTCTTTCGGACATGCTGATGCGCGTTGAGGGCTCCATCCTGCACCAGCCGCTCGATCACATCTCGCCGCTGGCCGTGCCGGTCATGCTCGATATCGGCAAGGAAAGCGTCGCCGGTTCGGCCGCCGAGGAGATCATCCGCGAGAACGCCGACGATCTCGTCCGCGAGGCCATGGGCGAGGCCTATCTCGGCACATTTGCCGGTGGGGGCTTGCCGACGGGAATCGCGCGCACTTAGGATGGCGTGAGAACGAAACGCGAATCGACGCATGATATTCCGCCAATCCGCCCTGGAAATGCCTGCGACAGAAGCCCGACCAGCCGAATGGGCGGTCGCCGGCATGCGGCTGACGCTGACCGTCGAAGGCGGATTGCATCTGGCCGAAGCATCGACGCTGGTCGTCGCCGATCTGCATCTCGAAAAAGGCTCGGCCTTCGCCGCGCGCGGGCAGATGCTGCCGCCCTATGACACGGTAGCGACGCTGAAACGGCTGGCCGCCCTGGTCCGCCGTCTGAAGCCCGCCCGGGTGATCGCGCTCGGCGACAGCTTCCATGATCGCGGCGCGGGCGGCCGCCTCGGCGAGGACGACAGGGCCGCATTGACGGCCCTGACCGAAGCGACCGAATGGATCTGGGTTGCCGGCAACCACGACCCGGAGCCGCCACGCGGCCTCGGCGGCTGGGCGACGAGCGAGCTTTCGATCGGCCCGCTCACCTTCCGCCATGCGCCGCGTCCGGGACGGGCCACCGGCGAAATCGCCGGCCATCTGCATCCGTCCGCCCGCGTCGTCGGCCGCGGACGCTCGGTGCGGCGGCGCTGTTTCGCGGCGAATGGCGAGCGGTTGGTCATGCCGGCCTTCGGCGCGCTGGCCGGCGGCCTCAACGTCCTCGACGCCGCCTTCCATCCGCTCTTCGAGGGCCGCGCCTTTCACGCCTTCATGCTCGGAACGGACGTCCACCCGATCGCCGGCCGCAAGCTGGTCGGCGAGGCGCGGACAGGGTGATCGGATCATTTCATCGAGGTGATGAAATGATCCGCGACGGATGTTGAAGTCGCCAGCCGATCAGCTCTCGATCATGACGGTGAAGCCACCATAGATCATCCGCTTACCGTCGAACGGCATGTTTTCCATGACGGCCTTCAGGCGTTCATCGGCCATGACCTTGGCATTGACGGCGTCGCGGTGGGCACGGTCGCGATAGGTGATCCACGAGAAGACGATGATCTCGTCGTCCTTCGCCTGGACGGCGCGCGGAAACGAGGTCAGTTCGCCCATGGGCACATCGTCGCCGAGGCATTCGACATAGCTGAGGGCGCCGTGATCCTTCCAGACCTGATTGGCGGTTGCTGCGATCTTCCTGTATTCGTCGAGATGAGCATTGGGCACGGCGATAATGAAGCCGTCGACATAGGTCATTCGATCCTCCTCAATCGTCAGGTACCTTCAAGGACGGCCGGGAACCGGGTGATCCGACACAGGCCGCAGTCTTTTGCGTCCGAGTTCATGCCGTCGGGGGGCGTCCTCGCTGACGCCTGCCGACATGCCGCGTCTTCGCCCAGTGATGCGGCGCGATGACGAGTTCGAACAGCGCGCGATAGCAGGCGATCGAGAGCAGCACCCAATAGGCGGGCAAGTAAAGCAGGGCGCCGGTCGGTCGCTTCTGACGCCGCAGCCGGTAAGTCTGGCGGGACAGCAGCGCGAAAACGAAATAGGCAGCGACGAGGTTGAAGAGGTTGAGGAAGGCCATGCCGGCGAGAAGCGGGCTGTCGGCCCGCCACAGCCGCGCGGGGTCGACCAGCATCATCAGCGCTGTCGCGATATAGAACGGATGGACCGCCGCGGCGACCAGCGAGCCGAGCGACGTCAGCATGAAACCGGCGAAGCGCCTTGGCCCGATCTCGCGCAGGAGACGCCGCGGCGCGCGCAAATGGACGAGGACGGTCTGCATCCAGCCCTTGAGCCAGCGGGTTCGCTGGGCGAGCCACGATTTGACCGTCGCGGGCGCTTCCTCATAGGTCGGGCGGTCCAGCATCGCCGCGCGGTAGCCGAAGCGGGCGAGACGGACGCCGAGATCGGCATCCTCGGTGACGTTGTAGGGATCCCAGCCGCCGATCCGCTCGAGCGCGGCGCGGCGAAAATGGTTCGAAGTCCCGCCGAGTGGCAGGGGCAGGTCGAACGTCGCCAGCAGCGGCAACACGCCATCGAACTGCACGGAATATTCGAGCGCAAACAGGGCCGTCAGCCCGTTGGCATCGGCATTGTCGATGAGAAGCGGCGCCTGCAGGCAGGCGAGATCCGGACCGCCCGCGGCAAAGGCCGCGTGAGCCTCGGCAAGCTGCAACGGATCCGGCCGGTCCTCGGCATCATAGACCGTGACATAGTCACCGCGCACCAGCGGCAGGGCGTAAGCGAGCGCCTTCGGCTTGGTGCGCGGTCCTGACGGCGGCACGCGGATCAATTCGAACGGCGCGGCAAGCCGCAGCGCGGTGATGGCCGCGATGGTCGCCTGATCGTCCGCCTCGACGATCAGCTTGATGTCGAGCTTCTCCCGCGGCCAGGCCAACTGGTCCATCGCCGCGACGAGATCGGCAACCATATGCGCCTCGTGATGCAGCGGCAGCAGAACCGAATAGATCGGCAGCTTCGCCGGATCGGCGCCGGGCAGTTCGGCCGGGCGCTGACGGGCCCGATGCGCGACACTGGTGATCGCCTGCATGCGAATGACGACGACCCCGAGGAACAGCAGGCCCGCGAGGATATCGAGCACGGCGATCGCGACCCATCCCGTCAGGAGGATCGCAGACGTCATGCTGAGGAGGATGACGGCAAGGACGACGATCTGTGACTGTGTGACGAGGCGCCGCGCCGAGAGATCGGGTCGCAGGCGCTGCAGCGCGTTGATGGCATGGGCAACGAGTGGCGTCTGGTTCGCGGCCAGCAGCAGGCGTCGGATCGCCGCCGGCGTCGTGATCGCGATACGGTCGCGAAGGCCGGGCTGTTCGGCGATACGGGCCGCCAGCAGTTGGAAGCCCTCGGCATCGGGCGCGAAGAACAGCCGCGATTCGCCGTTGCGAACGGCCATCACCGCCCGACCGGCACGAATAGCCGTCGAAATCTCGCCGATATCGCCCTGGCTGTTGGCCTCGGCGCGGAAACCGTTGCGATCAGGTCGCGGCTCGAACGAAAGCCCCAGCGCAGCGGCGCGGGCTGTCAGGGACTGGCCGGTCTCGGGTCTCCGTCGCTCCAGCGCAGTCCCGCTACCGGGGGCCAGCCATTGTTCGCGGAAATTCAACGGCGCCCCCGTCCGGTGCTCTCAATGGAGCAGCCCCTCGACTATCGTTCCGCCATATCGTTCACTCCGATCGAAGCCGGAAAATAACGCCTGCAGACAGTCGATCCTGCAACCGAGAGTTATTCCAGATGTATGCGTCCTTGGCAATTCGCGCCGCAGTGCTCGGCATGCTGATCGTCCCGCCGTCATGGGGCGATGGGCATGCGCGCGCCGCCGAAAATGCCGGAACGACTGTCGTGATCCCCGATTTCTTCGACCCGAACCGCAGGCTCGACCGTCCGCCGGCCGGCGCGGTGCCCAGCATCCGCTTTGCAACCTCGGCCGACTTTCCGCCTTTCAGCTTCGTCGGGCCCGACGGCACGCTGACCGGCTTCAATGTCGATCTGGCCCGCGCGATCTGCACCGAACTCGCCATACCCTGCACCATGCAGCCGCGGCCTTTTGACAGCCTCGCGGCGTCGATCGGCGAGGGCCGGATCGATGCCGCGATCGCCGGTCTCGCGATTACCGCCACGGCCCGCGAGACCCTGGCATTCTCGGATGTCTATCTGAGACCTGCCGCCCGTTTCGTCGGTTCGGCATCATGGCCCGAGGCGGACGTGACGCCGGCGGCTCTGGCGGGGCGGACGGTCGCGGTTATCGCCGGCAGCGCGCACGAAGCCTATCTCGCCGCCTTCTTTCCGAAGTCGAAGCGCCTCCCGGTCGAGACGCTGCCACTGGCAACCGAGGCGATGGCGTCGGGCAAGGCCGACCTCGTGTTCGGCGATGGCCTGCCGCTCGCCTTCTTCCTGCAATCGGCGGCGGCCAAAGGCTGCTGCCGCTTCGTCGGCGGCCCCTATCTCGAGCCGCGCTTCTTCGGCGAAGGATTTGCGATCGCCCTGCCGCCGGACAAGCCTGACCTTCGCCACGCGATCGATTGGGCGCTCGACCAGGTCTATGACAAGGGCGTCTTCGCCGAGCTCTATCTGCGCTATTTCCCGATCGGCTATTTCTAGTCGCTCAGAGCGTCCGATAGCGGGCGCGAGCGCCGCGTTCGATCGCGGCCGCCGTCAGCGTGTCGACATCGAGCACGTCGCGCAGGAGTTCGAGGAAGCGCAGCTCCTCCTGCTCGACATGCAGGTCGGCCGCCGCCACCTCGACCGCCAGCGCATAGGCAGTCTCGTGCAGCTTCTTGGGCAATGCCGTGGCAATGACCGTCAGCACCTCGTGCAGGCCGTCCGTTTCGCGCGTGATCGCGCCGCAGGCTTCGGCGACGTGGATCAGGCGGTCGGTATCGAAGCCGCCGAAGATCGGCAGCGTATTGACGATGTCGCCGATCTTGCGCAGTTCGCGGTCTGTCATCTCGCGGTCGACGGCGGACAAGGTCACCATCGCATAGATCAGCGCCTCCTGTGGCGAGACCGCGGTCTCGTGGGCTGCGATCGCTTTGTCCATGGTCGTGAAGCTCCCGTCGAAGGCCCGCGAGGCGCGGCGCGATCCGAAACTAGGATGTCGGGCGCTCCTATTCAACGTCCTCGCCGTCGTGAGCCGCCCGCCGCGCCAAGCTGCTTCGCCATTGACGCCGCGCCGCCCGCTCCCTATGGCTCTCGCGCTCGGGACGCGGCTCGGCCGCGCCCGCATTTCCACGAGGTTTCCATGTCCAGCGCCACGCCGCCAGTTCTCGATCTCTCGCCTGCCATCGTCGCGGCGGCGAAAGAGTCGAAAGCCTGGCCGTTCGAGGAGGCGCGGCGGATCATCACGCGGCTGGAAAAGCGCGGGCCGAAGTCGCCGGTGCTGTTCGAGACCGGCTACGGTCCCTCGGGCCTGCCCCATATCGGCACGTTCGGCGAGGTGGCGCGCACGACCATGGTGCGGACTGCCTTTCGCCTTTTGACCGAAGACAAGATCGAAACCCGTCTTCTGTCCTTCTCGGACGATATGGACGGGCTGCGCAAGGTTCCGTCCAACGTCCCGAACCAGGAGATGATGACGGCGCATCTCGGCATGCCGCTGACGCGCGTGCCGGATCCGTTCTCGAGCGAGTATCCCTCGTTTGGTGCGGCCAACAATGCGCGCCTGCGCGCGTTCCTCGATGGCTTCGGCTTCGCCTATGAGTTCGCCAGCGCGACCGAATATTATGCTTCGGGGCGGTTCGACGCGGCCCTGCGGCGCATGCTCGAAGTCTATGACGAGGTGATGGAGATCATCCTGCCGACCCTCGGGCCGGATCGGCGCGCCACCTATTCGCCATTCCTGCCGATCTCGAGGAAGACGGGTGTCGTGCTGCAGGTGCCGATGGTCGATCGCGACGTCGCCGCCGGTACGATCACCTATATCGATCCGCAGGATGGCGAGCGCGTGACGACCGAGGTCACGGGCGGTGCGGTCAAGTGCCAGTGGAAGGCCGATTGGGCGATGCGCTGGTTCGCGCTCGGCGTCGACTACGAGATGAGCGGCAAGGACCTGATCGACAGCGTCAAGCTTTCGACCCGGATCTGCCGTGCGCTCGGAACCGAGCCGCCGGAATGCTTCACCTATGAGCATTTTCTGGACGAAAATGGTGAGAAAATCTCGAAGTCGAAGGGCAACGGCCTGACGATCGAGCAGTGGCTGACCTATGCCTCGCCCGAGAGCCTGTCGCTGCTGATGTACACCAAGCCGAAGACGGCCAAGCGGCTCGGCTTCGAGGTCATCCCGCGTCATGTCGATGAATACTCGTCCTTCATCGAGGCGTTCCCGCGCCAGCCGCTCGAGCAGCAGCTCGGCAATCCGGCGTGGCACATCCATTCGGGCCATCCGCCGGCGGACGTCGCGCCGATCAGCTTTGCGATGCTGCTGAACCTCGTTTCGGTCTCGGATGCGAACGACAAGGCCGTGCTCTGGGCCTATATCTCGCGCTACCTGCCGGAAATGGCGGCTGCCGCGCGCGAAAAGCTCGACCAGCTCGCCGGTTTCGCGATCCGCTATTATGCCGACGTGCTGAAGGCGAAGAAGCACTATGTCCGGCCGGAGGGCACGATCGCCGAGGCGCTTGGCGCGCTCGACGCCGCGCTCGCCGCGCTGCCGCCCGCCTCGACGGCGGACGAAATCCAGACCGTCGTCTTCGATGTCGGCCGTACGTTCTTTCCCGACCCGGCCAAGAAGGGACCGGACGGCAACCCGCCGGGCGTCTCGCTCGACTGGTTCCGCGGCCTCTATCAGGTGTTGCTCGGCCAGGATCAGGGGCCGCGCTTCGGGTCTTTCGTCGCGATCTACGGCATTCCGGAGACGCGCGAGCGGATCGCCCGCGCCCTGGCGGGGACGCTTGTCGACGCGTGAAGCGACGCTGAGACACCCGCGACGGAGCCTCTTGCAACTCGCAGGCGGCTGTGGATGGATCGGTGGCAACAAGGAGTGCCGCCGATGACCTTCGAACACTGGCTTGCATTTGCCGCGGCGTCCGCCGTCATGCTCGCGATCCCGGGGCCGACCGTGCTGCTGGTCGTGAGCTATGCGCTCGGCCATGGCCGCAAGGCGGCGCGCGCCACGGTCGCCGGTGTCGCGCTCGGCGATTTTACGGCCATGACGGCATCGATGCTCGGCCTCGGCGCGCTTCTCGCAACCTCGGCGATGCTGTTCACCGTGCTGAAATGGATCGGCGCCGCCTATCTCATCTATCTTGGCATCAAGCTCTGGCGTGCGAAGCCGGTCGTCGCCGGCGCAGGCGAGGCAGCCGAAACGCGGCCGCTGCGCATCTTCGCTCATGCCTATGTCGTGACGGCGCTCAATCCGAAGAGCATCGTCTTCTTCGTCGCCTTCCTGCCGCAGTTTCTCGTTGCCGGCGCGCCGCTGCTGCCGCAGATGGTGGTGTTCGAGGCAACGTTCCTCGTGCTCGCGACGCTGAACGCAACGCTCTACGGGCTGTTGGCGGCCGGCGCACGCACGACGATCCGCAAGCCTCGGGTGCAGATGGCTGTCAACCGCATCGGCGGCTCGTTGCTGATCGGCGCCGGCGTTCTGTCTCTCGGCCTTCGCCGGGCGACCGCCTGATCTACCGAACCGGGCAACTGTCCGGTCGCGGCGCCTCGGCCCAGATGCCGGCCCCCGCGCAGCGCGCCGTGTCCTCGGCCGTCCGATAGTCTTCGGGCGCGCCGGGCGCCGGTTCGGCCCAGCCCTGTTCGACCAGCCATTCGCCAAGATCGGTGCTGCCGATGCGGCACGCCGCCGGCTCGACGCCGATCGTTTCGAGCGCCGAAAGGCGACATTCGACGCCGCGTGCGCGGAGCCGCTGGCGCAACGCCTGCATCGAGAGAAAGGCGCAATCGAAAGCCTCCGCAGCGGGTGTCGTGCGGCAGCGCGTTCCACCCTCCGGAGGCGTGATGCCGGCGAGCTGCACCTTGCGCCCGCCAAGATTGAGCGTCCCGGCACCGATCACCACGACCTGGGTGAAGGCCTGCCAGGCCGGCCCGTCATCGACGACTTCGCGTGTTGCCGGCGGCGCCTCGCGCTCCATCGGTCCATGCGATACCGGCCCTGGGCTGATGCCTGGGCCGCCGACGATGCGAGGCGCAGGCCCGGAAGCCACCGCATCCTTCGCCGGCAGCGGACTGGTGACCGTATCGGCGGGGGGGAGCGGACGACGCGGCTCCAGCGGCGCCGGCGCGATCGGGGCAGGCGATGCCGCGACGCGCGTGTCTGGCGTCGGCTGATCCACGACGACGACAGCGGGGCGCGGCGATGGCCCGGTATCCATCAGCAGCGTCAATCCGGCGGTGATCGCAACCGCAAGCACGGCAGTGGCGGTGATGGCCATGACGCCATGTCTCATTGGCTTGCCCAGATGATCCTGGCGATCCAGTCGATGTCGCGGGCCGCGAGGACGCGGTTCGGATGATCGGGGTTGAGCGAGGAGAGTTCGACCGTCCGTGTATTGCGCCGCGCCAGCACCTTGGCCATGACCTCGCCCTGGCGCGTGCGCACGACGACACGGTCACCGACTCGGCTCGGCGATGTCGGCGAGACGATGATGACGTCGCCGTCGCGATAGAGCGGCATCATGGAATCGCCCGAGACCTCCAGCGCATAGACGCCTTCCACCTTCTGCGTCTGCGGGAAGGCGACCTCGTCCCAGCCCTGACCGGCCGGAAAGCCGCCATCGTCGAAGAAGCCGCCTGCACCGGCCTGGGCGAAGCCGATCAGTGGAACCTGGCGGAAGGGTCGATCGATTTCGGCGAGTTCGGGCGGGACGCCTATCGGCGCCGCCGGGCCGGGCGCGCCGAGATCGAGAAAGCGTTCCAGCGTCTCGCCGGTCGCTTCCAGAATTTTCGAGATGCTCTCGGTCGAGGGCCAGCGCGGCCGCCCGTCATTGGCGACCCGCTTGGAGCGGTTGAAGGTCGTTGGGTCGAGCCCGGCGCGCCGGGCAAGTCCGGACACGCTGAGATCATGGCGCTCCGCCAGGACGTCGATCGCGGTCCAGATCCGCTCGTGTGACAACATGGCCGGATCCTCCGGAAGATGAGCCGGGCCCTCGATGACCTCGGTTCGGTTCTGCGTGGACTCCTCGAAACGCGGCACAACGGATCGCACGAAAAGGAATAAAATCCCCTGAACGCAGGATTTATCCCCGCGAACGAACCGTGTCCAGCGCCCGCCTGCGCTTTCTTCGTCGGAATTCCGCCGCTTGCCGCCGGAAGCCCGCCCGGCTAGGCTTTCGTGACCGAACGGGAATGACCATGACCATGATCTACAAGATCGCGCCAGGCGAGCTCTGGCGTGAAGCGGAAGCGCGCGGCACATTCGAAGGCGCGCCGATCGACGCTGAAGACGGCTATATCCATCTATCCGCCGCCGACCAGGTGCGTGAAACCGCCGCTCGCTATTTCGGCGGCATCGATGATCTCGTTCTGGTCGGCATCGATGCGGATCGCCTCGGCGATGCCCTGAAATGGGAGCCGTCGCGCGGAGGCGCGCCGTTTCCGCATCTTTATGCACCGCTTTCGCTCGCAGATATTGCCTTCGCGCGGCCTCTGTTGCTCGGTGCGCATGGCTTCCATCTGTTCCCGGCCGACATTCCGTGACCCTCTACAGCCTTCTTCGGCCTGCGCTCTTCCGCGTCGACCCGGAGACCGCGCACGGCCTGTCGCTGAAGGTGATCGGCGCCGGATTGTCGGGTTCGCAGGGCGCCGTTGACGATCCTCGACTGGCGCGCCGTCTGCTCGGGCTCGATTTTCGCAATCCGCTCGGCATCGCCGCCGGCCTCGACAAGAATGCCGAAGTTGCGGATGGACTGCTGGAGCTCGGCTTCGGTTTCGTCGAGGTCGGCACGGTCACCCCGAGGCCGCAGGAAGGCAATCCCCGCCCGCGCATGTTCCGTCTCGTCGAAGATGGCGCGGTGATCAACCGCCTCGGCTTCAACAACAAGGGCTATGAGGTGGTGCGTCGGAACCTCCTGGCTCGTCGGCAGCGGGGCGGCATCGTCGGCGTCAATATCGGCGCCAACAAGGACGCGGCGGACCGCATCGCCGACTATGTCGCCGGCATCTCCGCCTTTTCCGATCTCGCCAGCTATTTCACGGTGAACGTGTCATCGCCCAACACGCCGGGCCTCCGCGATCTGCAGGGACGGGCGGCGCTGGATGCGCTTCTGGCCCGTGTCGTCGAGGCGCGTGACGCCGAGCCGCGGCGGGTGCCGGTGCTGGTGAAGATCGCGCCCGACATGGATGAAGCCGGTCTTGCCGATGTGGCCGAGGTCGTGCTGGCGCGCCGTCTCGACGGCGTCATCGTCTCCAACACGACCATTTCCCGACCGGCGCTCCGTGATCGCGTTCAGGCGACGGAAACCGGTGGCCTGTCCGGCAAGCCGCTTTTCAACCTCTCCACGATGATGCTGGCGCGCTTCCGCGGCCTCGTCGGGCCCGAGCTGCCGCTGATCGGCGTCGGCGGCGTCGATTCGGCCGAGACCGCCTTCGCGAAGATCGCGGCGGGCGCCGATCTCGTGCAGCTGTATACCGGCCTCGTCTATCATGGGCCGACGCTGCCGGCGGAGATCGTCAAAGGTCTTCAGAGGATTCTCGACCGGCGCGGGCTCGGCTCGATTGCCGACGCGGTTGGCATCGAGCGGGAGCGTTGGGCGGCGGGCGGCTGATTCAGCCGAACGTCGCCTTGACGCGGGCGCGGCAGCGCCAGGCCAACGTGATGCCGCGCGCCGACAGGAATACCAGCAGCGCCAGCCAGAGCCCGTGCGCGCCGAGCGCCGGCTCGGCCCACCACCAGACGGCGAGATAGAGCACGAGCGAGGCGAGCATCATGTTGCGCATGTCGCGCGACCAGGTGGCGCCGATGAACACGCCATCCATCTCGAAGGCGAGCACGCCGGCGATCGGTGTCAGTATCGCCCAGGGCAGGAATTCCCGGGCCGTGGCACGCACATCGGCATTCGCCGTCATGAAGTCGATCGCCAGCGGGCCGCCAAGCGCAAAGACCGCGGCGGCGAGGAACGCCAGCATATAGCCCCAGCCGAGCGACAGCTTGACCGAGCGGACGAAGGCCGGACGATAGCGCGCGCCGACGGCGCGGCCGGCATATTGCTCCGCCGCGGCTGCGAAGCCGTCGAGGAAATAGCCGCCGACCAGGAAGAAGTTCATCAGGATCGCGTTCGCCGCCAGGATGACGTCGCCCATCGTCGCCCCTCGCGAGGCAAAGAAGCCAAAGGCGAACAACAGCGCGAAGGAGCGGATCATGATGTCGCGGTTGACGGCGACCATCCGGATCAGCGCCGCGCGATCGAGAATGGTCGCCCGCGAAGGTCGCGCGGATCGATCGAGGGAAGGCAGAACGATGAGGAGGCCGAGACAGGCGGTAATCGCTTCACCGATAGTGGTGCCAAGGGCCGCGCCCGCCATGCCCCAGCCGAATCCGAGCACGAACAGCACGGTCAGCGCGATGTTGGCCCCGTTGAGGACGGTCTGCAGCATGAGGCCCGCGCCGGCCCGGCCGAGCCCGACCAGCCAGCCGAGCAAGACGTAGTTGGCGAGCGCGAACGGCGTCGAGAGAATGCGGATCTCGTAATAGGCGGTCGTTGCCGCCTGCACGGCCGGACCGCCACCGAGCCCGAAGAGCGCCAGGGCGAGCAGCGGCCTGCCGAGCGCGATCACCGCAATGCCAATCACCCCCGCCAGCAGCAGGGCGCGGAGGAGCACCGCCTGCGTCTCGGTCCTGTCGCCCGCGCCGAAGGCCTGCGCCGTCAGGCCCGTCGTTCCGCTTCTGAGGAAATTGAAGGTCGCGAAGACGAAATCGAAGATGACGGCGCCAAGCGCCACGCCGCCGATCAGGGCTGCATCGCCGAGTCGACCGATCACCGCCATGTCGGTGATGCCAAGCAGGGGGGTCGAGAGATAGGCGAGGGTCATCGGCACGGCTATTGCGAGAATGCCGCGATGCGTGACGGGAAAGGGGCGGATGGGCTGGGCGCTGGCTGCGTCGGACATGTCGGATTCGCTGAGAGAGACAGCCTTAGACGTCCAGCAGGGAAACGTCGATGCCCTGCCTTCCTTCGTCTCGCCGGAGCGCTATTCTCCGCCCATGTCTTTGCCGATCGTCCATCATCCAGCCTTTACCGCCGAGATTCCGGCCGACCATCGCTTTCCGATGGGGAAATATCGCCGTCTGGCCGAAATCCTTGCAACCGAGGGACTGGTGCCGAACGGTTTCGTCACGCCGGAACCGGCCTCGGCCGACGATCTCGCGCTCGCGCATGATCGTGCCTATGTCGATGCAGTCCTCGGCCTCACGGTGCCGAAGCCGATCGAGCGCGAGATCGGCCTGCCGATGAACGAGACCGTCGTCCGCCGCGCGGCGGCAGCGACCGGCGGTACCATCCTTGCCGCGCGGCTGGCGCTCGAGACCGGCTTGGCCTGCAATACGGCTGGTGGCAGCCATCACGCGCGCAGCGACCAGGGCGCGGGCTTCTGCACCTTCAACGATGTCGCGGTGGCGATCCGCGTCCTGCTTGCGGAGCGTCGCATTGCGACGGCGCTTGTCGTCGACTGCGACGTGCATCAGGGCGACGGAACGGCGGAAATCTTCGCTGGGGAGGCCAATGTCACGACGCTGTCTCTGCACGCCGAACGCAATTACCCGGTGCGCAAGCGCACATCATCGATCGATATCGGCTTGCCGGATGATCTCGGCGACGCGGACTATCTCGCCGCGCTCGGCGGCGTGCTGCCCGGGCTCATCGACCGGCTGACACCCGATATCATCTTCTACAATGCCGGCGTCGATCCGCACCGTGACGACAGGCTCGGCCGCCTCGCGCTCAGCGATGCAGGGCTTCTGTCACGCGACCGGATGGTCATTGGGGCGGCGCGGGAACGAGGCATCCCGCTTGCCGGCGTCATCGGCGGCGGTTATGGCGCCGATATCGACGCAATCGCTGGCCGACACGCGCTGCTGCACAAGGCGGCCGCCGACTTTGTGGACTGAGGCTACTAGAGAAGGCGCCGAACCGCCTTCACCTGCTCGGCCTCTCCATCGGAGGCGGCCAGGCATTCCGGCGCGATATAGGGCCAGGACTGCACCTCGCAGCCCTTGCGGCCGCCGACCCCGGTCCGCTCATAGCTGATCACGGACGTCGGATCGTTGACGCCGCGACCATGGCCGGTCGCCTGCGTGCCATAGGCGGTCACGGCGACGGCCACCAGTGTGGCCGTTGCAAGCACACCCGCAACACTGCGTCGATTGATGCTGATCATCGTCCTATCCGCCTCAGACCGGCGGCCCCCTGCCATTCTTGTGACCGTTCAACGCGGCAATGCGTCGGCGGTTTCAATCACGCATGGCGATCTTTCGATGTGACGGCCATCACGGGGCCTCTGTGGACGCCCGCCACATGGCCCGTGCCGATCTGCGCGCTGCGGCCGCCGCAAGCGGATTTTCTTTCCACGACAGGACGCACTGACAATAACGGCTTTCTTGATCAATCTGGTCGTGATGCATTCAATGACACCAGCCGAGCCAAGGAGGCCGTCGGCGCATCACTGACGCCGCCCAAGCGGCCAGAGCCGGAGACACAGCCATGACGATTACGCGTCGATCTCTCGGGCGCCTTGCCGGCACAGTGCTGGCCGGGGCCGCATTGGGACTTGCCGCCCGTTCGCCGGCCGGTGCTGCGGAGGCGCTGCCCGTGCTGAAGATCGGCTATCAGAAGGCCGGCCTCCTGGCGATCGCCCGGCGCCAGCAGGCGCTCGAGAAGGCCTTTGCTCCCGAGGGGACGTCCGTCAGCTGGGTCGAGTTCGCGTCCGGTCCGCCATTGCTGGAGGCGCTGAATGCCGGCGCCGTCGATATCGGCTGGACCGGCGACGCGCCGCCGATCTTCGCGCAGGCCGCCGGCGCCAATCTGGTCTATATCGCGGCGGCGCCGTCCAACGGCAAAGGCGAGGCGATTATCGTCAAGGAGGGGGCGCCGATCGCCTCCGTCGCAGCATTGAAGGGCCGCAGGATCGCCGTTACCAAAGGCTCCAGCGCGCATAATCTGACGGTGGCGGCGCTGGAGAAGGCCGGTATCGCCTTCGCCGATGTCACGCCGGTCTATCTGTCGCCCGCCGATGCCGCCGCGGCCTTCGCGAATGACAGCGTCGATGCCTGGGCGATCTGGGACCCGTTCCTGGCGCTGGCCGAGAGCCGCGCGCCCGTGCGCCAGTTGACCACGACGGCGGACACGCTCGCCGTCAACACATACCTCCTCGCCAACAAGAGCTTCGCCGATGCGCATCCGGCGGCGGTCGGCAGCATCATCGCGGCGCTGGCTGCGACGGCCGATTGGGCGAATGCCAATCGGGGCGAGGTTGCCGCGGCGCTGTCTGAAATCACGGGCGTGCCAATCGGCCCCGAGACCGTTGCCGTCGACCGCGCCGTCTACGGCATCCTGCCGCTCAGCGACGCAATCATTACCGGTCAGCAGGCGACGGCCGACCGCTTCCAGAAGCTCGGACTGATCCCGAAGTCGATCACGGTCCGCGACATCGTCTGGTCGGCCCCGAAAGCCTGATCACGCCTGAACGCCGGAGATAAAAGCATGACCGCCGCAGATCCGCTCAACTTCTTCTGGTTCATCCCGACGCATGGCGACGGGGCCTATCTCGGCTCGGAGACGCAGCAGCGTCCGCCCGAATTCGCCTATTTCAAGGAGATAGCCCAAGCCGTCGATCGGCTCGGCTTCGGCGGCGTTCTGCTCCCGACTGGTCAGGCCTGCGAAGACAGCTGGATTACCGCGGCGGGGCTCGCCACCGTCACCGAACGGTTGAAGTTCCTCGTCGCCCTCCGGCCCGGCGTCGTTTCGCCGAGCTTTGCAGCGCGCCAGACAGCGGCGCTCGATCGCCTTTCCAACGGGCGATTGCTGCTCAACGTCGTGGTCGGCGGCAATCCTGCCGAACTCGCCGGTGACGGCGTCTTCCTGCCGCATGATGAGCGCTATGAGCAGGCAGGCGAGTTCCTCGAGATCTGGTCGCGGCTCTTGTCGGGCGAGACGGTCGATTTTGCCGGCAAGCATTATCGCGTCGAGAAAGCCCGGCTTGATTTCCCGCCGGTGCAGTCGCCACGGCCGCCGCTTTATTTCGGCGGATCGTCGGATGCCGGTCAGGATCTCGCGGCCGCGTCGACGGAGCTCTACCTGACCTGGGGCGAACCCCCGGCCGGCGTTGCCGAGAAGATCGCCGCGGCGCGGGCAAGGGCCGAGGCGCGGGGCCGCAAGCTGCGGTTCGGCATCCGCCTGCATTTCATCGTGCGGGAAACCGAGGACGAAGCCTGGCGGGCCGCCGATCGGCTCATCAGCCGGATTTCCGACGCGCAGATCGAGGCGGCGCAGGCTCGCTTTACCAAGGACATGGATTCGGTCGGCCAGCGCCGCATGGCTGCCCTGCATGGCGGTCGCCGCGACCGGCTGGTTGTATCGCCTAATCTCTGGGCCGGCGTCGGCCTGGTGCGGGGCGGCGCCGGAACGGCGCTTGTCGGCACGCCGCAGCAGGTCGCCGAACGGCTCGCCGAATATCAGGCGCTCGGCATCGATACGGTCATCGGCTCCGGCTATCCGCATCTGGAAGAAGCCTATCGCGTCGCCGAACTGCTGTTCCCGGCGCTCGGCATCGATAGGTCTGGCGTCAGGCGGCTCCGTGCGAGCGTCGCGAACGAGTTCTCGGTCGGCAATGCCGCGCCGCGTCTCGCGGCAGCGGCGTCCTGATCCCGCGATGACGCGCGCCCGCGGCCTCATTGGCTGGATCCTGCCAGCCGCGCTCGTGCTGGGCTGGGAGGCGCTCTCTCGGCTCGGCGTCATCCCGGCGAATATCCTGCCGGCGCCGACTGCGGTTGCGGCGGCGTTGTGGCGGGTTGCCGTCTCGGGGGAACTGGCGCGCAATATGGGCGTCAGCGCCTGGCGGGCCGGCATCGGGTTTCTCATCGGCGGTGCGATCGGCTTTGCCTTCGGTCTCGCCAATGGCTTGTCGCGCTTTTCCGAGGAGTTCACCGACACGACGCTGCAGATGGTGCGCAACGTGCCCCATCTCGCGCTGATCCCGCTGGTCATCCTGTGGTTCGGCATCGGCGAACAGGCGAAGCTGTTCCTTGTCGCGCTCGGCGTGTTCTTCCCGATCTACATCAACACCCTGCATGGTATCCGCAGCGTCGATCCGCAACTCGTCGAGATGGGCAAGACTTATGGCATGAACGGCGCCGAACTCTTCGGCCGGGTCATCCTGCCGGGCGCGCTGCCCTCGATCTTCGTCGGGCTGCGCTTCGGCCTCGGCATCATGTGGCTGACGCTGATCGTCGCGGAGACGATCTCCGCCTCGTCCGGCATCGGCTACATGGCGATGCAGGCGCGCGAATTCATGATGACCGACGTCGTCGTGCTGTCGATCCTCATCTATGCGCTGCTCGGCAAGCTTGCTGATACGGTGGCGCGCGTACTGGAAAGGCGGACACTCGCCTGGAACCCCGCTTTCGAGGGAGTTTGACCGATGTTCACCGATGCCCTCGCGATGATCGAGACGGCGGCGCGCTTCGTTCCGCCGGGTGATGTCGCTCGTGACCCGCCGGTTCCCTTCGAGGTTCTGGGCGATCATCTCGCCTCGCAGCCCCGCGGCGCGCGCCTCGCCGTCTCGAAACTCTCCATGCGCTTTGGCGAGACGCCGGTGCTGGACGGCATCGATCTCGACATTGCACCTGGATCATTCGTCGCCATCGTCGGAAAGAGCGGCTGCGGCAAAAGCACACTGCTGCGGCTGATCCTCGGCCTGGAGACGCCCACCTCCGGCCGCATCGATCTCCCAGCGGGCGCTGCAGCACGGTTCGTGTTCCAGGAACCCCGCCTGCTGCCTTGGGCAAAGGTCGTCGACAATGTGGCGGTCGGGCTCGGCAGGACCGGCTCGAGGGCGGCGCGGCGGGGAGAGGCGGCGAGGGCGCTCGCCGATGTCGGCCTCGATGGGCGTGGCGATGCCTGGCCGTCGGTGCTTTCTGGCGGACAGAAGCAGCGCGTCGCCCTGGCGCGCGCCCTTGTCAGCCGGCCGCGCCTGCTCGCGCTCGACGAGCCCCTCGGGGCGCTCGATGCGCTGACCCGCATTTCGATGCAGGGCCTTGTCGAGCGGGTCTGGCGCGACCAGCGCTTCACCGCTCTCCTGGTGACCCACGACGTCTCGGAAGCCATCGCCCTCGCCGATCGTGTCATCCTCATCGATGGCGGCCGCATCGCGCTCGATATCGACGTCGATCTGCCGCGGCCGCGCCGGCGCGGCACGCCGGCCTTCGCGGCGCTCGAGAAGCGCGTGCTCGATGCGCTGTTCGGCGGCTTCGAGGGCGGCGACGCCATCTGAGAGTGTGCGGGCCGCACCTGAGACAGCACGCCGCGTGTAAGTTTTCGCCTGATCGTCTATGGCTCCTGCAAAGGCTGCAGGATCGGATGATGATGGCGGACGACAATCGCGGGCGGCTGAGGCTCTTCCTCGATACGGCGGAGAAATCGGCGTGGCGCGAGTGGCTGCCGACCGGCCTGTTCTACGGCGTCACAACCAATCCCACGCTCCTCGCCGCCGCCAGCATTCCCTGTAACCTCGCGGTGTTCCCGGCGCTCGTCGACGCGGTCTTCAGCCTCGGCGCGAACGAGATGCAGATCCAGACATTCGGCCGCACGGCCGACGCGCTGGAGCGCAATGGCCGCGCCATCGCGGCGCTCGATCCACGCATCGTCGTGAAGGTGCCGGTCACCTTCGATGGCGTCGTCGCGGCGATGCGGCTGAAGGCAGACGGCATCCGCGTCACCATCACAGCCGTCTATGCCTCACATCAGGCGCTGACCGCCACAGCGCTCGGCACCGATTATGTCGCCCCATATTTCGGCCGCATGAATGATGCGGGCCGTGACGGCGAGGGCGAGATCGTCGCCATGCGCGACATGGCGACGAAGTCCGGCAGCGCGACGCGCATTCTCGTCGCCAGCCTCCGGTCGGCCGATGATCTGGCACGTCTCGCCGCGCGGGGGCTCGATACCTTCACCATCAGTCCCAAGGTCGCGGCGATGCTGTTCGCCGACCCGCTGACGCACGCGGCGGCGGAAGCATTCGAGGCGGCCGCCGAAGCTGACTGAGCCCGCGCGGCCACGCGATCCCTTGATCGGGATCAAGGCCCGGTGCACCCTCTCCTTGCATAAGAGCCGTCGGCCGACAGAGGCCGGCCGACTTCGGCCGACGTGACAGGAGGCGAGCATGGCAGAAAACGATCCGCTGAATGCCGAGGAGCTCGACCTGCTCCACCGCTATTGGAAGGCGGCTAACTTTCTCTCCGTCGGTCAGATCTACCTGCTCGACAATCCGCTGCTGCGGGAGCCCCTGACCAACGCGCATATCAAGCCGCGACTGCTCGGCCATTGGGGCACGACGCCCGGCCTCAATTTCATCTATGCCCATCTGAACCGCGTCATCCGCGCGCGTGACCTCGACATGATCTATGTCTGCGGTCCCGGTCATGGCGGTCCGGGCATGGTCGCCAACACCTATCTCGAGGGTTCCTACAGCGAGATCTATCCCGATATCAGTCGCGATCTCGGCGGCCTCCGGAAGCTGGTGCGCCAGTTCTCGTTTCCAGGCGGCATTCCCAGCCACGCGTCTGCCGATACGCCCGGCTCGATCCATGAAGGCGGCGAACTCGGCTATGCGCTCGTGCACGCCTTCGGCGCGGCGTTCGACAATCCCGATCTGATCGTCGCCTGCGTCGTCGGCGACGGGGAGGCGGAGACCGGCCCGCTCGCCGCATCATGGCACTCGAACAAGTTCCTCGATCCGAAGCGCGACGGCGCCGTGCTGCCGATCCTGCATCTGAACGGCTACAAGATCGCCAATCCGACGGTGCTCGGGCGGATGAGCGACGAGGACCTGACCCATCTCTTTACCGGCTTCGGCTACGAGCCCTTCTTCGTCGAAGGCCACGAGCCCCACCTGATGCATCAGGCCATGGCCGGAACGCTCGACACGATCATCGCGCGCATCGGCGCGATCCAGGCGGCAGCCCGTTCGGGCGGCGGGCCGGCGTCGATGCCACGCTGGCCGATGATCATCCTGCGCTCCCCGAAGGGTTGGACGGGTCCGAAGGAGGTTGACGGCAAGAAGGTCGAGGGCTTCTGGCGCGCCCATCAGGTGCCGATCGCCAATGTTCGCAACAATGCCGGTCATCTCGCGCTGCTCGATGCGTGGATGCGCTCCTATGAGCCGGATGATCTCTTCGACGCCGAGGGTCGGCTCATGCCCGAGCTTCAGGCACTGGCGCCGGTCGGCGCACGCCGCATGGGCGCCAACCCGCATGCCAATGGCGGCCTGCTGAAGCGCGAGCTGAAGCTGCCGGATTTCCATAAATACGCGGTTGCCGTCCCGGCGCCGGGCGCCGTGAACGCCGAAGCGACCCGCGTCATGGGCAATTTCCTGAGCGAGGTCTTCGCGCTCAATGCGGCGACGCAGAATTTCCGTCTCATGGGCCCCGACGAAACGGCTTCCAACCGTCTCGATGGCGTCTTCTCCACCACCGATCGCGTGTGGATGGAGGAGATCGAGAGCTATGACGATCATCTGGCCGAGGATGGCCGCGTCATGGAGGTGCTATCGGAGCATCTCTGCCAAGGCTGGCTGGAGGGGTATCTGCTCACCGGCCGGCACGGCTTCTTCTCCTGCTACGAGGCCTTCATCCACATCGTCGATTCGATGTTCAACCAGCATGCGAAATGGCTGAAGGTATCGCGTGGCCTGCCGTGGCGGCGGCCGATCGCCTCGCTCAACTACCTGCTGACCTCGCATGTCTGGCGGCAGGATCACAACGGCTTCAGCCATCAGGACCCGGGTTTCGTCGATCTCGTCGCCAACAAGAAGGCCGACATCGTCCGCATCTATTTCCCGCCCGATGCCAACACGCTGCTGTGGACGACCGACCATTGCCTCCGAACCTATGACCGCATCAACGTCATCGTCGCCGGCAAGCAGCCAGCGCCGCAATGGCTGACGATGGAAGAGGCCGTGCCGCATTGCGAGGCCGGCATCGGCATCTGGACCTTCGCCGGCACGGAGCGCGGCGGCGAGGAGCCTGACGTCGTGATGGCCTGCGCCGGTGACGTGCCGACGCTGGAGACGCTAGCGGCAGTCGACCTACTGCGGACGGCGCTGCCAGAATTGCGGATCCGCGTCGTCAATGTCGTCGACCTGATGACGCTGCAGTCCAAGGAGCAACATCCGCACGGCATCACCGACCGGCAGTTCGATACGATCTTCACCAAGGACAAGCCGGTGATCTTCGCCTATCACGGCTATCCGCAGCTCATCCACCGCCTGACCTACCGCCGTGCCAATCATGGTCGGTTGCATGTGCGCGGCTTCATCGAGGAGGGCACGACGACGACGCCCTTCGACATGACGGTGATGAACGAGCTCGACCGCTTTCATCTCGCCATTTCGGCGATCGAGCGCGTTCCGGGCCTCGCGGTCGGTGCGGCCCCGGTCATCCAGCGCTTCCGCGACAAGCTGATCGAACATGGCCGTTATGTCCGGGAGCATGGTGAGGACATGCCCGAAATCGCCAACTGGAGCTGGCCGTCACGCTGAAGGGCGGGCGAGCGCACGATGGATCAGACGGCGTTTTTGAGATCGATTAAAGAAAAATCTAAGCAAGTTTGAGTGCCGTGGTCGTCGGCGGCGCATGGACCGTGATAGTCGTGACGCCGGATGAGGGATCAGAAAGCCGGCAAAGTCCGGCATGTGGGAGAGGCAGGATGTCGGAGGCAAGTTTCTCGGCGTTTGGCGCTATCGGCGGCAATGCCGGCCGGTCCTCGAGCGCCGTCACCGTCGGTCATGCGACGCGCACCGATTGGCGTCCGGCTCCGATCAATCCGTCCTGGATCATCGCCGGCGATCCGGTCGCCCACTATATTCCGATCGGCGTCGGCGAGGACGGCTATTCCTCGCTCTCCCTCTGGCGATGCACCGAGGGCAGCTTCCGCTGGACATTCGGGTGGGAGGAGTCGGTCTATATCACCACGGGCGTGGTGGAGATCGTCGCGGCGGATGGCCATGCCGATGTCCTCGAGGCCGGGTCGGTTGCGCTGTTTCAGGCTGGCAGCACGTCGATCTGGACCGTTCGGCAGCCGGTGCAGAAGATGGCGGTCTGCCGCCGCGCGGTGAACCCGCAGCTTGCGAAGATCATCCGCTTCATGCGACGCCCCTGGAGCCTGCCGGCCCTTGTCATCGCATTGGCCGAATGGCTGCCGACCCTTGAGCCGGCGCTCGCCTAGACTGTGGATCGTAGCGCCGATCGACTCCACATCAGTTGCCTTCCCGCGCCCGCCACGCTTGATCAGTCAGGGGCAAGCGGTTACAAGGAATCTGCCCTGATCGTCATGCATGATCGAGGCGCCCAGGGGGTTCCGGACTTGCTCCGACGCCTTGGCATGCGGGTGTATCTCAATGGTAGAGAAGCAGCTTCCCAAGCTGATGACGAGGGTTCGATTCCCTTCACCCGCTCCAATTTCTCAAGCAATGCGGCCTGATTGACGTTGCTGGTCGCGCTTTGCGCGGCGGATGTCGCGGCTCCTCAAGTCGATCCGACCATGAGTGGTTTCTTGTCGTTGCCCTTCTTCATCAGCACGCCGGTGTCGGGACCGAACATCGCGTAGATCGGCAGCAGGCTGGCGCCGAGCGCCGATCCCCGGGCGCCGATCGAGCCGGCAACGATCGTCGGCGCGATCAGGCCCGGCGGTAGCATCTCGGCAAAGGCGGCCCGGACGCGCGTGACGGTCTCGACGAGAACGGAGGCCGGCAGCAACCCGTCGATGACGACCGCCTCGAGATCGACCAGCGCGATGCTGCCGATGATCGCCTGGGCCAGCGCGTCGGCGCAGTCCTGCTGCCATTCCGAGACGAGCGCACGGGCGCCTGCGGGCATCGGCTCGAGATCGCGCACCCGTGTGATGTCGAAGCCGTTGAACCTCAGATGGGCGACCAGCGTGTAGACCGACGCCCGATGCAGCAGCACCTCGAACTTGCCGGCCGGTTTCGGCACCGAGGCGAGGGAGGAAAAGGTGACCGGAAACGGGCCGAGCGCCGCCGTATTGCCGTTCGGACCGGTCTGCAGGGTCCCGTTCAGCACCAGCCCGCCACCGACAAAGGTGCTCAGCGAGATGTGCAGGAAGTCGGAATACTGCTTGCCGACGCCATAGACGAGTTCGGCCACGGCCGCTGCCGAGGCGTCGTTCTCGATCATGACCTGGAGGCCGTCCGTGCCCGTGAAATGCGAGCGGAGATCGACAGCGCGCCAGGCCGCCTGGACGTGTCCGGGAAAGCCCAGTTCCTCGTCCCATCCGCCGATGAAATAGGGGGCCGATATGCCCATGCCGACGAGGCGCGCCGCGGCCTCCGGGCCGAGCTGGCCGCGAAAGCGGGCAATCGCGGCGCTTCCGATCCGCTTGATGGTGTCGGGATCGGGATGGTCGTAATCATGCGTCTCGAAGGCTGAGGTCTGGCCGGCAAAGTCGATCAGGATCGCGTCCATGGCCCGCCGCCCGATATGGAGGCCGATCGAGTAGGCGCCGCGGGGATCGAGACCGTACATGGCGGAAGGCTGACCCTTGCCGCCGAACCGCTTGCCGTTTTCGACGACATAGCCACCCGCGACAAGCGCGTCGATGATGGCGGCGACAGCCGGTGGCGTCAGGTGGGCGAACCGCGCCACCTCGGCTTTCGATGCCTGGCCGGACCGGCGAATGGCGTCGAGCACCACACGTTCATTGTAGTGCCGCAAATGTACCGAATTGCTACCTTTGCCGGCCATCGGCGCTCCATGCAGATGTGATTTGTACAAGCATATTGCTTTAGTAACCGAAATCGCGGCGCTTGCCAGCCTGGACGATCACGCGGTGAGCGCTTCGGGCATGTCCACCAGATGCGTCGAATTGCACCGAGATTCCGTCTCAAACATCGCCAGCAGCCATCTTGACGGCCTGAACCATTGTTTATAGTAATTTGCTTTAAGTAATGACGGAAGCGCTTTTCGGTGGGAGAAGAGCCGCTCGTCCAAAGGCGAGGCGACCGCGGGATGGGCAACCATTCGCGCCGGCGGCCGCGCCTACGGAGGAAGCGGTTTCGCCGGTCGCTTCGAACGAGGTGAGGAACGATGTACGTGCTGCGGCTCCATCTCCCCTTGGGCATTGTTGCGCTTCGACGGGGATGCACCGGCCATGCTTGAGCGCACGGCTCCGATAGCGGATGCAGGGACAGCGTCCGACGGCACGGTCGTGGCCGCGCTCGCCGGTGCCACCAAGGTCTTTGGCGGCACCGTCGCGATTGCCGACGTGTCGATCGCGCTCAGAGCCGGTGAGGTGCTGGCTCTTCTCGGTGAGAACGGCGCGGGCAAGAGCACCTGCGTCAAGCTGCTCGCCGGTGTCTATCGGCCCGATGCGGGCCATGTGCTGGTCGGTGGCGATCCAGTCTCCTTTCATTCGCCACTTCAGGCGCAGCGCGCCGGCATCGCCGTGATGCATCAACATCCGGGGCTCTTTCCGGATCTCAGCATCGGCGAGAACCTTTTCATCGGTCAGACGGGTGCAGGCGCATCGTGGCTGATCGATCGCGGCCACATCCGCACAGAGGCGCGGCGGCTGCTCGGTCTGGTCGGCCTTGATGCCGACATCGACGCGCCGTTGTCGCGCCTTCGGACGTCCGAGCAGCAACTGGTCGAGATCGCCCGGGCCTTGTCGCTCGATGCGCGCGTTCTGATCATGGACGAACCGACGGCGGCGCTGTCGCAGCGCGAGGTCGAGCGGCTGTTCTCGGTCGTCAATGACCTCCGCGGTCATGGCGTAGCGATGATGTTCGTCGGCCACCGCATGGACGAGATCTACCGCGTGGCCGACCGGATCGCTGTGCTGCGCGATGGTCGTCTTGTCGGGACCGAGAGTGCCGCGGACCTCTCGCGCGAGCATGCTGTCCGCCTGATGGTCGGCCGCTCTCTCGATGGCCTCTATCCGCATCATGGCACGGTCGCCGGCGACGTCGTTCTCCGAGCCGATGGCCTGTCGCGCGCCGGTGTGTTTCACGACGTATCGTTCGAATTGCGCGCCGGCGAAATCCTCGGCTTCGGCGGCCTTGTCGGCTCGGGCCGCACCGAGATCGCGCGGGTACTGTTCGGCATCGACCAGCCAGATGCCGGCACGATCAGCCTCGACGGCGCGCCGGTCCATCTCGCTTCCGCCCGCGATGCCATGGATCGCGGCATCGCCTATGTCTCGGAGGATCGCATCGGGCAAAGCCTGGTGATGGACTTCTCGATCCTGACCAACGCCTCATTGACAGTGCTGGACGAGACGACACGGGTCGGCCTTGTGTCCCGCGCCAAGGAGCTCGCCCTCGCGACGCCCTTCCTGGATAGGCTTCGGTTGCGCTTTCGCTCCTATGATCAGCCGGTCAGCACGCTCTCGGGCGGCAACCAGCAGAAGGTCGTGCTGTCCAAATGGCTGGCGACCCGGCCGCGCGTGCTGATCCTCGACGAGCCGACGCAGGGCATCGACGTGCAGGCCAAGGCCGACGTGCACGCGATGATCGCCGACCTCGCAGCACAGGGCCTCGCCATCATCCTGATCTCGTCGGAACTGCCGGAACTGCTCGGCATGTGCGATCGCATGATCGTGCTTCGCGAAGGCGAGATCAGCGCCACCTTCGAACGCGACAGCGCCACGCAGGAAAAGGTCATCAGCGCGGCCACCGACGCCCACAAGGCAGAGCGGGACACGGCGCGCCCTTATCTAGCCGGTGAACAGCCGTCCATCGCATCCGAAGTGACAGGCCCGTCCTGGCGCCGTTTCTTCGCGCGCCGCGAATTCGGCCTGGTCGCGGCCATCGCCGCCGTTGTCATTCCGATCTCGATCCTCAATCCGCGCATGCTGAGCGGCGCCAACCTCTCGGCGCTGGCCATGGACGCGGGCCTTCTGATGACCGTCGCGGTCGGTCAGATGCTGGTCCTCATCACGCGCAACATCGATCTCTCGGTCGCCGCAGTGATAGGCCTCGCCGCCTATGGCGCCGCCTCGACGCTGCATGTTCATCCCGAAATCGGCATTGTCGGCGGGGTTCTGCTGGCCTGCGGCATCGGCCTTGCCGCGGGGTTGGTCAATGGGTTCGTGGTCACCTGGGGCCGCGTGCCGGCCATCGTCGTCACGCTCGGAACGATGACGATCTTCCGTGGCCTCAACAGCCTCTGGGCCGGCGGCAAACAGGTCAGCGCCGACCAGGTGCCGCAAGCCTGGCTCGACATGACCAGCGCCAACCTCATCGGCATTCCGGCCGTACTGCTGATCGCGCTGGCGACGCTTGGCGTCATCGCCTTTGCGCTGCGATCGACCGTCATCGGCCGCGAACTCTATGCGATCGGCTCCAACCCGGCCGGCGCGGCGCTAATCGGTATTCCCGCCCGCGCCCGCATCCTGCTCGCCTTCGCCATCGGCGGGCTTCTCGCCGGCTTCGATGGCGCGCTCTGGGCGTCGCGCTATGCGACCGTCGATGCGCGCGTTGCCTATGGCTTCGAGCTCACCGTGATCGCCGCGGTTGTCGTCGGGGGCGTCGCGGTGCGCGGCGGCTCGGGCACAGTGCTTGGCGTCGCGCTCGGCGCCCTGACGCTGCTCGTCATCAACAATGGCCTCACGCTGGTGCGTGTCGATCCGCTCTGGCTGCAGGGCGTCTATGGCCTCGTCATCCTCGCCGCCATCGGCATCGACGCTTATGTCGCGCGCCGCGGTGCGGCCGGACGGAAGGGAGCACGCGCATGACCGAGCGTTCCGATCCGGCGCCGGATTTCGTCGCGCGCTTTGCCAACTGGGACAATTTCCTCGCCGCACTGACCATTGCGGTCATCGCCTATGCGCTGGTCTTCGTGCCGAATTTCGCCTCGGTGTTCAACATCTCCCAGGCGATTGCTGGCGTTTCCGAGCGGGCGTTGATCGTGCTGCCGATGGTGCTCTTGATCATCGCCCGCGAAATCGACCTCTCGGTCGCCAGCATCCTGGCGCTCACCAGCGTTGTATTCGGCCTGATGATCCAGGCAGGAGCGCCGCTCGCTGTCGCCATTCCGCTGACGCTGGTCGCCGGTGCCGCCTGCGGGGCCTTCAATGGTATTCTGGTGACCGCGCTCGGCCTGCCGTCGCTGGTCGTCACGCTCGGCACGATGGCCCTGTTCCGGGGCATCGGCTACATCCTGCTCGGCTCGGGCTCGGTCAACAGCTTTCCCGACAGCTTCCTCGACTTCGGCATCAACATGGTCGGCCCGACGCCGATCCCTTGGACGATCGTGCCGTTTCTCGTGCTGGCGCCACTCTTTGCCATCGTGCAGCAGAAGATGCCGCTCGGCCGGCGCATCTATGCCATCGGCGGCAACCCGGACGCCGCCCGCTATTCCGGCATCCGCCTGGCGCGGACGGTGTTCGGGTTGTTCGTCACCTCGGGTGTCGTCTGCGCCATTGCCGGCATGGTCTATGCCGCGCGCCTCGCCAATGCCCGCGCCAACAATGCGCTCGGCATCGAACTCGACGTCATCACCATCGCCTTGCTCGGCGGCATCAGCGTCTTCGGCGGCAAGGGCAGCCTCACCGGCGTGCTGTGGGCGCTGCTCCTGGTCGCCACCATCCGCAACGTGCTCGGCCTGATGCAGATCGGCGGCGACGCGCAGGGCACCGTCATCGGCTTGCTGCTCATTCTCTCGCTCCTGGCCAGCAATGCGGCCGAGCGCCTGTTCGGCCGGGTTCGGTTCCGGCTCGCTTCACGAAAGGTCGGCGAGTAGCTGCCGGAGCCTCGCCTGCTTGAAAATGCATCCGGATTGGAAGTCTTGAGGAGGACACCCATGACATCGCATCTGCTGAAATCCCTGCTGCTCGCCAGCAGCCTGATCGCCGTCTCATCCCTCGCATCGGTCGCCAATGCCGAGGAATGCGCGACCGGTCCTGTGACCGTCGGCTTCCTGCCCAAGCTCGATACCGATCCCTATTTCCAGGTCGCCCAGACGGGCGCCGAGGAGGCCGCCGCCCAGATTGGCGGCAAGGCGATCAAGCAGGCGCCGTCCCAGGCGACCGCCGAGGCGCAGATCGAGTTCATCAACAATCTCGTCTCGCAGAAGGTCGGCGTCATCGCCATCTCGGCCAACGACGCCAATGCCGTTGCCCCGGCGCTGAAGCGCGCCATGCAGCAGGGCGTCAAGATCGTGTCCTACGATTCCGACGTGGCGCCCGCCGCCCGCACCGTCTTCCTCAACCAGGCTGCCGGCGACAGTCTGGCCGAGATGATGCTGGAATCGATGGGCAAGCTCATCGACTATGACGGCGAGTTCGCCATCCTGTCCTCGACGCCGACCGCGACGAACCAGAACGCGTGGATCGACTTCATGAAGGCAAAGATGGCGTCCGAGCCGAAATACGCCAAGATGAAGCTCGTCCAGGTCGCCTATGGCCAGGAGAGCGAACAGGTCAACCAGCAGCAGGCGCTCGGCCTCGCCCAGGCCTTCCCGAATCTGAAGGGCATCATCATTCCGGCCGGCATCGGATTGCCCGCCGCTGCCCGCGCCATGGAGCAGGCCGGCCTGCTCGGCAAGATCAAGCTGACCGGTCTCGCCCCGGCGACGCTGATCAAGAAGTATATCCAGGATGGCTCGGTCCAGGACATCTGGTGGAACGTCAAGGATCTCGGCTACCTGACCTATTACGCCGCGCAGGCCGTGGCTGAGTGCAAGCTGACCGGCAAGGAAGGCGAGACCTTCAAGGCCGGCCGGCTCGGCGACTACAAGGTCGGGAAGGGCGGCGAGGTCCTGCTCGGCCCGGCCGACATCGTGACGCCGGCCAATGTCGAAGAATTCAAGTTCTGATCGGCTGAGAGGCTGACACCTGGCGGCGCCCCTTCGGTGGCACCGTCTTCGGATGCCGACGAACCCGCCAAGGATCATCCAATGAAACCCGTGCTGCTGGCCGGCGAGACCTTTCACATCACGTCCTTCGCCGCCAAGGGCTACGAGGTCGGCGCATCCTCGCGTTACAGCAATGGCGCCGAGCGCTATCTCGCGGCGATGGACGGGGCCGGCATTGCGGTCACGCAGATTGGCGGCGAGCGCTGCGAGGCCGAATTCCCGACCAGCCTCGCCGCGCTTTCGGCCTTTTCCCTGGTGGTGCTCTCCGATGTCGGCGCCCTGTCGCTGCTCTATACGCCCGAGACACGGGCCGGCCGCCGCTCGGTGAACCGGCTCGAGCTGCTCCGCCAGTGGGTCGAGGAAGGCGGCTCGCTGATGATGGCCGGCGGCTATACCAGCTTTCAGGGCATGGACGGCATGGCGCTGTTCCATGGCACGGCCGTTGAGGACTGCCTGCCGGTCGCCTGCCTTCCCGGTCCGGATGGGATCGAAATGCCGGAAGGCTTCGATCCCGTCGTGGGTTCGCCCGAGCATGCAGTGCTGGACGGCATCAGCAGCCCCATCCCCTATGTGCTCGGCCTCAATCGCGTCGTCCCGCGTGAGCCATCGATCGCCGAGACGCTGATCCAGGGCAGCCATCGCGGCGCCACGCTGCCGCTGCTCTCGGTGCGCGCCTATGGCGCCGGCCGGACGCTGGCCTGGATGACCGATATCGGGCCGCATTGGCTGTCGCGTGAATTTCTCGACTGGCCGGGTTATGACCGCTTGATGACCAACATGGTCCGATGGCTGGCGCGCGAGATCTGATCGCGCCGGATCAAGGACCAGCAAGAGCGGCGACCGGCGAGGCCCCATGACGCAATCCGTGACGATCGACGAACTGGCCGAACAGCTCATGGCCGGCCCGCACCGCACGCGCCAGGTCGTTGCTTTGGCCGGCCCGCCCGGCGCGGGCAAGACGACCACCGCCGCCCGGCTCGAGGATCGCATCAATGCGATCACGCCGGGCCTCGCCGCGACGCTGCCGATGGACGGCTATCATTATGACGACCTCGTCCTGGTCCCGCGCGGTCTGCGCCCGCGCAAGGGTGCGCCCGAAACATTCGACGTCGCGGGCTTTCGCCATATGCTCCGCCGTCTCCGGGCGGACGACGAGGACGAAATCGCCGTTCCGGTCTTCGATCGCGACATCGAGATCGCCCGGGCGGGCGCGCGGATCATCCCGAAGACCGCCAGGATCATCATCACCGAGGGCAATTACCTGCTGCTCGACAGGGAGCCATGGCGAAGCCTCGCCTTCGACGCCACGGTCATGATCGCTCCCGATCGCGAAATTCTGCGCCAACGGCTCGTCGACCGCTGGACCCACTACAAGCTGACGCCCGATGAGATGGTCGCAAAGATCGACGGCAATGACATGCCGAATGTCGATCTGGTGCTGTCACAGAGCCGGCCGGCCGACTACACGATCCGCACCTGAAGAGCAGGCGCGGGTTCCGGCTGGACAGGTGTCGTTCAGGCGGCGCTGGCGATCGTTGCCGCCTGATCGCCTTCGGCGAAGGCCAGCGCAGCCTCGACATGGATCGCGGTTGAATTGAAGACCGGGCAGCCGAGGCTCTGTTCATCAACCAGCAGGCAAAGTTCCGTGCAGCCGAGGATGACACAGTCGGCGCCGGCAGCGACGCCTTCGGCGACGATGCGGCGCATCTCCTCTCGCGAGGTGTCGCTGACGATGCCCTGGCAGAGTTCGGAAAAGATGATGTCGTGGACGCGGCCGCGCGCCGCTGAGGTCGCCGGCGTCATGACGTCGATGCCGGTCGTCGCCCGCATGCGCTCGGCATAGAAGCCATGCTCGGCCGTGTAGCGCGTTGCCAGAAGCAGTGGCCGTGCAAAGCTGGCGGCAAGCACTGCGGCACCGGTCGCCGCGACGATATCGATCAGAGGCACGGTCACCGCCTCAGACACGGCTGGCGCGACGAGATGCATCGTGTTGCTGCAGATCAGTACGCAACCGGCGCCGCCGGCCTCGAGACCCACCGCTTCCTTTGCCAGCACGGCCCCGGCCTCGTCCCAGCGATCGGCCTTCTGCAAGGCCACGATGCTCTCGAAGTCGAGCGACCGCATCAGGATGTCGGCCGAGTGCTGCCCGCCATGACGTGCCCGCACAGCCTCGTTGAGCAGCCGGTAATAGATGAGCGAGCTTTCCCAGCTCAGGCCGCCGATAAGGCCGATAACCGTCATGTCAAATCTCCCTGTCCACGGCTACATTAAAGCGCCGCGCGCGCAACTGGCGCCTGTTTTGTCGAACAGAAGGGCCTCATGACGCATGCCATAAGCGCCTATCGTTGGCTTGACGCATTCCCATTGCGCGGCGACTGTGCCGTTTGCCTGAATCCCGTGAGAGATGATGATGCTCGATGATCGCGATCGCAAGCTGCTGTCCCTGCTGCAGCAGGATGCCGAAACGCCGGTCGCGAAGCTCGCCGAGGCGGTCAACCTGTCCGCCTCGGCCTGCTCGCGGCGGATCACGCGGCTCCGCGACGAGGGCTATATCGTCCGCACCACGGCTAAGGTCGATCGGCGCCGGATGGGACTTCCGACAACGATGTTCGTGCTGCTGCGCACCAGCGAGCACACGGCAGACTGGCTGGAGCGGCTTCGCGCTGTTGCCGCCGATATTCCCGAGATCGTCGAGGTTCACCGTCTCACCGGCAATTTCGACTACATCTTGAAGATCGTGCTGCCGAACGTCGAATATTACGACGTCATCTATAAGCAGCTCGTCCACCGCATCCGCCTGCACGACGTCTCGGCCTATATTTCGATGGAGACGCTGAAAAGCGACACGGCGCTGCCGACCCACCACGCCTGAACGGCCAGGGCCTGTCCGGGAACGGGGTGCAGAAAAGAGAATTGACGGAGGCGGGCGGGATAAGGGCTCGACTGCCTATGCGTTGGCCAGGGCAAGAAACCGGAAAAATCACCCTGTTCCCTCTGCCGCCACGTCCGGTTGACGCGCCTCCGTCTGGAGGGGGAACGGCCTTGGCCGACATAGGTTCCAACCGTCGGTCGGCGCGTCAAGGATCGATCGCCGGCTCGAACCTCAGTTGGTTACGTCACCATGAAGCCGCCATCGACGGGCATGGCGACCCCGTTCATCATCGAGGCGCGGTCGGTCAGGAGGAAGAGGATCACCTCGGCCACTTCGTCCGGGTCGGCGAAATGGCCGACGGGGATGCGGGCGAGCATGCCGCCGGCCTTGGCCGGGTCGCTCCAGGCCTTCACGGCCATCGGGGTCAATGTCACGGTCGGGTTCACGGCGTTGACGCGGATGCCGTGGCGGCCGAGTTCGTTGGCCATCACGCGCGTCAGGGCATCAAGTCCGCCCTTTGAGGCGCAATAGGCGGCGTGGTCGGGGATGCCGAAGAACGACGCCATCGAGGAGACGTTGACGATGGCGCCCGGCAGGCCCTTGGCGACCCGGTCGCGGGCATATTCCTGCGCCACGATCATCGGCGCGCGGGTGTTGACCGCATAGATCATGTCAAACGTTTCGGCGGTGACGTCGAGGAACGGGTCGAGAGCCGTGGTGCCCGCGCAGTTGACCAGAAGATCGGCCGGCAGCGCCTCGAGCGCGGCCCGACGCGTCGCGGCGGCATCGGCGAGGTCGACCGCGACGGTGCGGCAGCCGATCTCGCTTTTGAGGCCGTCGAGATCCGCCTGCGAGCGCGACAGCGCGATGACATCGGCGCCGCGCGCCGCCAGCATCTTCGCCGTCGCGTAGCCAATGCCCTTGCCGGCGCCTGTTACGATGACGCTCTTGCCGTTGAATTCCATGTTCGAAGTCTCCCTGGAGCTACCAGCAGGTGAAGCCGGCATCGGCTTGAACGATCGACCCGGTCATGAGGCTGGCCGCGTCCGAGGCGAGGAAATGAACGACCGACGCGATCTCGTCCGGCTGGCCGAGCCGACCCATCGGCGTGTCCTTGAGCCAGCCTTCGACCATGCCAGGCACCTCCCAGGCAAATGTCATCAGCGGCGTTTCGATATAGGTCGGTGCCACCGCGTTGACGCGGACACCGCGCGAGGCCCATTCGGCCGCGAGCGACTTGGTCAGGTGATGCACCGCCGCCTTGGAGGCGTTGTAGTAGGACTGCTGCTGCGGCCGATTGACGATGAAACCCGACATCGAGCCGATATTGACGATCGCGCCGCGCCCGGCCGCCAGCATGTGCCGGCCGAAGGCCCGGTTGCACCAGAAGACCCCATTGAGGTTGACGTCGATGACGTTGAGCCAGTGCTCGTCGGGCGTGTCCTCGGCGGCAACGCCCGAACGGGCGATGCCGGCATTGGCGACGAGAATGTCGATGCGGCGGTGACGGGCGAGGATCGCGTCGGCAGCAGCGGTGACATCGGCCGGCTGTGTCACGTCGAGGGTCATAACCTCGACGTCGAGCCCCTTGTCCTTGAGGCTCGCCTGGCCCGAGGCGGCGACGTCAGTGTCTTTGTCGGCGATGATGACCTTGGCGCCGGCTTCCGCCAGTGCCTCGCTGATCGCAAGGCCGATGCCGCGCCCGCCGCCTGTCACGACGGCGACGCGGCCGTCGAGGCGCAGCTTCTCGAGATACATGGACGCCTCCTCCCTGCGATCCGTGCCGTTCAGTCCGGCATCTCGATCTGGATCTTGACCTCGCCGGCAGGCGACGTCGCGGCATATTCGAAGGCCTCGACGCTCGCCGAGAACGGGAAGGTGCGCGTGATCAGCGGCGACACGTCGATCGCGCCGGAGGCGAGCATGGCGACGCAGCGCGGATAGACATGCGCATAGCGGAATACATGCTCGACGCGCACTTCCTTGATCTGGCCGCCGGAGACATCGTAGCGGATCGGTTCGAGCGGGATGCCGATGAACACCACCTTGCCACCGGGGCAGAGCGGCTCGAACACGGCCGCCGCGGCGCGCTCGTTGCCGGAGCATTCGAACACGATGTCGGCGCCCCAGCCGGCGGTCTCTGCCTTGGTCGCCTCGACCAGCGAGGTTCGCGCCACATTGACGGGCGTGACGGCGCCGAGCTTCGCGGCGATGCCGAGCTTGGTGTCGTCGACATCGCTGACGATGACCCGGGCGCAGCCGGCGGCGAGCGCCGCGAGGACGGTGACGAGGCCGATCGGGCCGGCACCGATGACGATGGCGATATCGCCCGGCTTCACCTGCGCCTTGGTGGCGCCGTGCACGCCAACGGCGAGCGGCTCGACCATCGCACCGGCGGCGAAGGAGACATTGTCGGGCAGCTTGAAGGTGAAGTCAGCCGGATGCACCACCGAGGGACGGAGGACGCCATGGATCGGCGGGGTCGCCCAGAAACGAACCGCCGGATCGAGATTGTAGAGGCCGAGCCGGCTGGCGCGCGACGCCGGGTCGGGAATGCCGGGCTCCATGCAGACGCGGTCGCCGACGGCGAGTTCGGTCACGGCGCTGCCGACCTCCTCGATCACGCCCGAGGCCTCGTGGCCGAGGATCATCGGCTCGCGCACTACGAAGGGGCCGATGGCGCCATGCGTGTAGTAGTGGACGTCGCTGCCGCAGATGCCGACCGTCTTCAGCTTGATGCGGACATCGCGCGGACCGAGCGTTTCATCGACCGGGAAGTCGCGCAGCGACAAGCGGTTCTTTTCCTCGAGAACGAGCGCCTGCAAGGTCGTCACTCCAATTGGCGCGGCGCGGGAGCGCCCGCGAGCCGCTTCGGTTGATTCTGTCGCGCCGCGTCTGCCGCCGGGGGAGCCGGTCAGCCGCGGGCGATGATGATGGCTCCGACGATCACGGACAGCACCGTCGCCACATAAAGCGAAATGTCCTGTTCGAGAAAGCGCATCCAGAAGAGATGTATGGCGACGAAGCACACGACCGAGATGAAGACCCGGTCGAAGGCATTGGTGTGGATCGGCAGAAAACCGTGAGGTGCTGCGCGGCGGAGCGGAACGTCGTCACTCATTGTGGTCATCCCTTGACGGCGCCGAAGGTCAGGCCCGCGACGATATGCTTCTGCACCAGCGACAGGAAAATGATCGCCGGGATCAGCGTCAGCATCGCCGTTGCCGCCATCTGGCCCCAGTTGGTGCCGGTGACCGTGACGAATTCGGCGAGGCCCGTCGTGATCGTGCGGGCGTGCACGCTCGTCAGCGTCGCGGCGAAGAGATATTCGTTCCAGGCGAACACCCAGGTGAGGATCGCCGTCACGGCAAGGCCCGGCCGCGCCAGCGGCAGGATGACGTGCAGGATCACCTGCCAGGTGCTGGCGCCATCGACGAAGGCCGCCTCGTCGAGTTCCTGCGGGATGGCGTCGACGACGCCGCGCATCGTCCAGATCGCGAAGGGCAGGTTGAAGACGCAGTAGAGCAGGATCAGGCCGATGCGCGTGTCGAACATCTTCCAGTCGCCGATCACGAAGACCTGCGTGTAGAGCAGGAACAGCGGCAGCAGGAAGGCCGCCGGCGGCGCCATGCGATTGGTGATCGTCCAGAAGAAGATGTTCTCCTTGCCGGAGAGCTTGTAGCGCGACAGGGCGTAGGTCGCGAACAGCGACAGCGTCGTCACCAGCAGGGCATTCGACGTCGCAATGACGATCGAATTGAACATGTAGCCCTGGAAGCTCGTATTGGTCAGCGTCGCCCAGTAGTTTTCCGAGAAGAAGCTGCGGATCAGGAAGGTCGGCGCGCCGAACAGTTCGACGCGGCTCTTCGCCGAGACGCAGAACATCCAGTAGATCGGGAACAGGGTGATCAGGCTCGAGAAGAGCCAGAAGGTGAGGGACAGGCCCTTGCGGTCGCGCTTCATTCGGGTTTCCTCAGATCGCGGCGGGCGACAAGACCGGCATAGAGCAGCCAGCACAGCACGATGGTGAGATAGAGGGTGATCAGCGACATCGCCGAACCGTAGCCATAATCGGTCTTCGGGAACACGACGCGCCAGATATAGAGGCCGACATAGCGGGTCGCGGCGGCAGGTCCCCCGCCGGTGAGCATCCAGACCTCGTCGACGGTCCGCATCGCATCCATCAGGCGGATGAACACCGCCGAGAGGATCGCCGGCTTCAGCAGCGGCAGCGTCACATACCAGAAGGTCTGCAGCTTGTTGGCGCCGTCGATCTGCGCCTGCTCGAACGGCTCCTTCGGCATCGAGGAAAGCGCGGCGAGCAGCGTCAGCGTGACGAGCGGCGTCCAGTGCCAGACATCCATCACCACCGTGGTGAAGAACGCCTGCCCGGCATAGCGGCTGATGAGGTAGTCATAGCCGAACCAGCGGTCGAGATAATAGGGGATCGGGCCGAGCCCGGGCACCGTCATCAGCCGCCAGGTGGCGCCGACCGCGACGGGCGCGATCATCAGCGGCAGCGTATGAATGGTGCGGAAGAAGCCCTTCAGCGGGAAATTCCGCATGAACAACTGGGCGAGAAAATAGCCGAGCACGATCTCGCTCGCCACGGCGAAGACGCCGAATTTCAGCGTGTTCCAGAGCGACATCAGAAAGCCGGTGTCGAACACCAGGTCGCGATAGTTCTGCACGCCTGAGAACCGCATCGTCGGATCGGCGGCAAACGAGTTCCAGTCGAAGAACGAGACGACCAGGACATAGATGAACGGCAGGACGCCGAACACGGCAAGGATCAGGAGGGTCGGTGCCAGGAACAGCCAGCCGACGGATTGGGGGCGCATGGAGCTCTGTCTCCTCGGACGGCCGGTCTGGGAAAAGGCGCGGGCCGACAGGGAGACGGCCCGCGCGAGGGGTCCGGCGCGATCCCGGGGGATCACGCCGGACAGTCCGGCCTACTTGCGATAGCCGAGCTTGGTCAGTTCCTTCTCGGCCGTCGCCGCCATCTGGTCGAGGGCGTCGGAGGCGGAGAGCTCGCCGGTGATCGCCTGATAGAAGAAGGGTGCCGTCGCCTCGCGAACCTGGGCGTGGAACGGATAGGGCGGGGCGCCTGCGAACAGGCGGCCGTCATTCTTCATCAGCGTGTAGTAGCCGTCCGTCTTGGCATCCTGCGCCACGACCTTCGGATCGTCATAGGTCGCCTGGTGGGTGATGCGCGACCCGGCAACCGCCCAATCGGCCTGGACCGAAGGCTGCGCGATATATTCAAGGAACAGCAGCGAGGCGTCCTTGTTCTTCGAGGAGTGCGGGATGCCGAAGGCGCCGCCATCGTAGTAGCCGATATAGCCCTTGCCGCTTTCGGCGGCTTCGAGCACGCCCGGCTCGAGCGGCGGCAGAGCGACGCCGACCTTGCCGACGACCTTCGACTTGGTGTCGTTGGTCGCGATCCAGGCTGCGTTCTCGCCATAGACCATGCCTTGCGCGGCGCGGCCGGCAGCGAAGGTCGCCGCGACTTCGTCCCAGGTGCTGGCCGTCGATTCCGGCGGCGCATCCGGCAGAAGGCTCAACCAGAATTCGAGCGCCTTCTTGGCTTCGGGGCTGTTCATCGTGCCGCCATGCTCGACGGTCGCGGCATAGTTCTTCGAAGCGTCGATACCCCAGTTATAGACGCCGAAGGTCGGCGCGATGCTCTCGAAGAATTCGTACCAGGAGGCCGGATGGCCGGTATGCGCCTGGACGGTCGAGCCCCAGAGCTCAAGGTTGTTTTCCTTGCCCCAGGCCGTGAAGAAGTCGGCATTGTCCTTGTACTGCTGGTGCGTCTTGGCGACGCCGAGATCATAGCCATACTTCGCCTTGAAGGCGTCCTTGGCCTTCGCATCGTCGAACAGGTCCTTCCGATAGAGATAGACCTTGATGAAGGCCTCCATCGGAACGCCGAAGATGTCGCCGTTGTCGCCCTTGAAGTAGTTGACGAAGGTCGTGAACATCGCCGGATCGAAGTCCGGAGCCTTCAGGTTCGGCTTGTCGGCCAGCGACTGGGTGATGTCGACCAGGAATTTGCGCGACAGATAGGAATAGACGATGTCCTGCTCGATATAGACGAAGTCATAGATGCCGGTATTGGCCTCCATGTCCTTGATCGCCTTGTCATACATCTGGTCCCAGGACGTCGCCTCGAACTCGACCTTGATACCCGTGGCCTTGGTGAAGGCCGGCGCGAGCACGTCCTTGACATAGTTGGAAGGCGGCGTGCTTTCCGAAACGCCGTGGATGGTCGTCCCTTCCAGACCCTTGGCCGCATCCGACCAGAAATCGGCCCGCGCCGGACCGGCGCCGACCATCAGCCCGGCTACGGCCGCGCCGAGCAGCATACGCTTCAAACCTGACATTCCCTTGTCCTCCCTCGAATGTCGAGCGCGACTGGCAAAGGTTCAGCGACAACGGACGCGGCGATCAACACGCCGTCCGAAGCATAGCCTGCCCTTGTTGTCCCTATTCCCTGAGATCAGGGAAAAACGCCCCAATAACCTTGCATTCGAGCAGCCGACTTCCTCCAAGCCTCGGACATATTCCGATGAGGCTGCTCGATCTGGACTCTAGGAGAGCGGCTGTGTCCTTGCTACGCACATTCGAAACCGCACCAATACAATTTTGCTGCGAGACGCAGCAAAGTGGGCCAAGAAACTAGACTCGGACCTCGGCAAAGGCCTCCGGCCGCGGCGCCTGTCCAATGCGGCGCGCATCGCGCCGATAGGCCGAGGGCGACCTTCCGCAGATCTTGACGAACTGCCGGTTGAAATTGGCGATGTTGTTGAAGCCGACCTCGAAGCAGATGTCGGTGACCGGCATGTCCGAACTCGCCAGGAGATTGCAGGCGGCGTGCACGCGCATGCAATTGACGTAGCGGGCGAAGGTATGGCCGGTCTGTTTCTTGAAAAAACGGGAGAAGGCGGTCGCCTCCATGCCGCATAGCGCCGAGAGTTGCGTCAGGCGGATCGGCTGCGCCGAATGTTCCAGGATGAAATTGATGGCGGTTTCGATCTTCTCGGACGAGCGCACCTGCTGTCCGGGGGCTGGCGCTGCGCGTGAAAGGATGCGCCGCTCGCGCGGATTGCGGGCCAGGATCGTCATCAGTTCCAGGAACAGCAGCAGCCGCTCGGCGCCATGCGCGCTCCCGATCGATCGCAGCAGCCTTCGTCCGGTATCCGCCGTCGCGCCCGAAAACTCGATGCCGCGGGTTGCATCGTCGAAGAGGTCCCCCACCGCATCGAATTCGGGACAAAGTCCCGCGACCTTGTCCGCGAATTCCTGGCTGAACTGGATCAGCATGTCGCGATTGACGACGCGCTCGCCGGGCTGAATGCGGCTGACCCAGTTGTGCGGCACACCCGGACCCGTCAACACCAGGCTGCCCGCCTCGAAGCCACCGACATAATCACCGATCATCATCTCGCCGGCACTATGCTGGATGAGGTGCAGTTCGTATTCGGGGTGGTAGTGCCACTTGGCAAGATGGTGCGGATAGTCGTGCACATTCCACCGGAAGGACTCTTCCGGTGCGCACACGATCACCTCGAAATCAGGCACGATTCGACGCTCGAAGCCCATGATCATCTCTCCCTGGCGAGCCGCGGCCGCAGCGCTTGTTTTTGCGCCTTGTCGAGCTGCATGCTCCGATCCTCGCCCGATGCCCCGGCAGGCCGTTGCAGCGGACAGACACTTTAGCGGTATTTACGCATTACTGGACCCGAAAAAATTCCGGGTCCCTCAGCTTGTCATGCGACAGCGGCGGCCGGTCCCGATGCGGCGGCGTCCGCGGCGATGAAATCAACGGCACGGCTCGCCAGCGCCATGACCGGCGCATTGGTGTTGCCGGAGGGAATCGCCGGCATCGCGGCGCAGTCGATCACCCTCAGCCCCTCGATGCCGCGCACGCGCAGCCGCGTGTCGAGCACGGCGTCCGGATCGCCGTCATGGCCCATTCGAGCCGTGCCGACCGGGTGATAGTTGGTCTTGACCGTCTGACCGCAATAGGCGGCGAGCGCCGCGTCGTCGACGGTCGCCACGCCCGGCAGCAATTCGGTGTCGATCTTCTCGCCGAGCGGCGCCGTCGCGATCAGCCTCCGCGCGAAGCGCAGCGAGGCGATCGTCAGGCGGAGATCGTCGGCATCGCCGAAGAAATTCGCATCCACCAGCGGCATTGCATCGGCATCGGCCGAACGCAGCTTGACGCTGCCCCGCGCCTTCGGCCTCAGAAGACATGAGGTGAGCGTGACACCATGGGTCGGCTCGGCCGAGGAGACATCGCGATCGAGATAGACGATCGGCGCGCAGTAGAGCTGGATCGTCGGCCGCTCGCCGCCGTCGGGATCATAGAACAGACAGGACTCGATGCCGGTCGTGGTGACGGGACCGGTGTTGAAGAGGAGATATTGCAGGCCGTTGCGGATCATGTTCCAGCCCTTGTCCTGGCCGAAATAGCCGCTCGCCGCCTTGGTGGTCGCAATGACGGGGACCTCGTGATGGTCCTGCAGCATCGCGCCGACGGGAAGGTCCGCGAGCACCGGCAGCCCGTGCTGCTTGAGATGGGCGGCCGGGCCGATGCCGGAGAGCATCAGCAGCTTGGCGGTGTTGTAGGTGCCGGCCGCGACCAGCACTTCGCGCGTCGCCGTGGCCGAGCCTGAGCCGCTCGCTCCGCTCCAGGCGATGCCGGACGCCCGCTTCCCTGTGAAGAGAATCTTGTCGACCCGGGCGCCGGTGATGACGGTGAGCCGCGGATCCCCCGTGACATCGGAGAGAAAGGCGGTGACGGCGTCACAGCGTTCCATGCGGCCGTTGAGCAGTCCCATCGTGTGCTGCATCACGCCGACGCCAGCCTGCCGGGCGCCGTTGAAATCGGGATTATAGGGGATGCCGGCACCTTGCGCGGCGAGGATGAAATCCTGCGTCGTGTCGCAGAGGCTGCCGGGATCCGAGACGCGGAGGCCCCCATCAATGCCGTGATAGGCATCGTTGAACTTCGCGTTTCGTTCAAGGGCGCGGAAATGCGGCAGGAGGTCGTCATAGGACCAGCCTGTGCGCCCTCCGAGCATGGCGTCCCAGCCGTCATAGTCCTCGCGCTGGCCACGCATATAGACCATGGCGTTGATAGCGCTGCCGCCGCCGAGCGCCCGCGCCTGCGGCACGATCGGCGCGCGCCCGCCGAGCCGGGGCTGCGCCATGGTCTGGTGCATCTCGAGGTAATCGTCGCGGCCGAGATATTTCATGTAGCCGGCCGGCATGCGCATCACGCGGGCCGTCTTCGCCGGCCCACGCTCGACCAGAAGCACGCGAAAGCCATGATCGCGCACCAGCCGCATCGCCGCCACGCAGGCGGCGGTGCCGCCGCCGGCGATGATGTAATCGTAGCTGTCGCTCATGTGTTGGGCCGGTAGCCGGGGCGCATCAGCACTTTGATGGAATCGAGGGAAACCGCCATCTTCAACGCCTCGTCCCAGTCCTCGAGCGCATAGGAATGCGTGACGATGCCCTGCGAAGTGACGAGCCCGCGCGAGAGCAGGTCGATGGCGATGGGATAGCAGTAGGGACCAAGATGAGCGCCGCGGATGTCGAGTTCCTTGCGGTCGCCGATGATCGACCAGTCGGCGGTCGTCTCGGAGCCGAACACCGAGAACTCGACAAAACGGCCGAGCTTGCGGATCATCTTCAGGCCCTGAGTGACGCCGGAGGGATGGCCGGTATTCTCGATATAGACGTCGCAGCCGTAACCGCCTGTCAGCCCGCGCACGATCGCGTCGGCATCCTCGCGGCCTGGATTGATGACAAGGTCGGCGCCGTAGCGCCGCGCCAGCGCGAGGCGCTCGTCTACCATGTCGATGACGATGAGTTTCTTCGGCGTCTTCAGCCGCGCGACCTGCGTCATGAGCAGGCCGAGCGGCCCGGCGCCGGCGATCACCACGACATCGTCGAGCTGGATATCGCCACGATTGACCGTGTGGACGGCGCAGGAAAGCGGCTCGATGATCGCAGCATCCTCGAGCGGCATGTCGGCCGGAATCTTGTGAACGATCGATGTCGCGGGGTAGAGCATGTATTCGGCGATGCCGCCATCGGCGACCTGGCGCTGGAAGCCGAAGATGTTGTGTACTTCGCACATCCAGTACTTGCCGGAGCGGCAGAATCGGCAGCGATCGCATGGCACGATCTGCTCGGCGATCGCCATGTCGCCGATCTTGACGCCGTGATACTCGCCGGCGCCTTCGCCAAGTGCCTCGACAGTGCCGAAGAATTCATGGCCGGGAATGACGGGCGGCTTCACATAAGGGCTGTCACCGCCCCAGAACATCGGCGCGCCGGCCCAGCATTTGCAGTCGCCGGCGCAAATGCCGCAGGCGGCAATGCGCACGACGATCTCGCGCGGTCCCGGTTCCGGTTTGCCAACTCGTTCGACGCGATAGTCGCGCGGGCCGTGGCAAACCACGGCGGTCATCGTTCTGTCCAGTCTCGTCATGGCTCCACCCCTTCCCGGACCGCTCTCCCTGCGGCAAACCGGGATATCATTCGACTCTAGGAAAGGCCTCCAGCGGAAGCCACGATCAATCGTCCATAGACCTATACTTTCTTGCGCCGACCGGTACCGATTTGGCCCTTTTTCCGGAGACGACTGGCGTCGTCGCCATCGCCGTTGCGATACCGGCCATGGTGGCATTCGCCCTTTGCTTCATCGCGCCTTGAAGACGTGTGTTGAAAGCCAGTCGAGGCGGGTCTTCTGCCGCCTTGTCGTAATATGGCAAACAGAAATCGCGCGTCAGTTCTAGGACAATCCCAGGTCGCTGCATTCGATCCATGATCGCAACTTGATCCTCATCAAGGCGCGCTCGGGCGAGGGCGCGCCTTGATGATCGACGATTGGTCATAGGTGGGGGAATTCATGAGCAGTCATCGCCTCATAACCATGGTTGCCACGCTCACTCTGCTGACGCTCGGCCCTGCGGCCTGGGCACAGTCGGCAGACCTGCCGGCTGGTCGGCCGGAGGCGCTGCAGACGACCGGCACGCCGGGCGCCCCGAATGCGACCACGACGGTGGATGGCCGCGTGCTGCCCAATCCGCCGGCGCCTTTTGCCGGGCGTATCGATCTGAACGCCCTGCAGTCGGCCGCTGCCTGGGCGCCGCGCATCGTGCCGCCGAAGGGCGCGCCCAATATCCTCCTGATCATGACGGATGATGTCGGCTTCGCCGCGCCGTCGACCTTTGGCGGCGTGATCCCGACGCCTTCGCTCGATCGCATCGCCAATGCTGGCCTGCGCTACACCAATTTCCACTCGACGGCGCTCTGCTCGCCGACAAGGGCCGCGCTGATCACCGGCAAGAACCACCATTCCGTCGGTTTCGGCGTCGTTGCCGAGCAGTCGACCGGCTTTCCGGGCTACAACGCGACCATCGGGCCGGAAAACGCCACGATCGGGCGCATCCTGATCGAGAATGGCTACCGCACCGCCTGGATCGGCAAGAACCACAACACGCCCGATTATGCCCAGACACAGGCCGGCCCCTTCGACCAGTGGCCGAACGGCATGGGCTTCGAGCATTATTATGGCTTCAACGGCGGCGATACGAGCCAGTGGCAGCCAAACCTCTTCCTGAACACGACGCAGATCTATCCCTTCCAGGGCAATCCGAAGTGGAACCTGATCACGGCGATGGCGGATGATGCCATCAACTGGATGGATCAGCTGAATTCGATCGATCCCAGCCTGCCGTTCTTCCTCTATTACGTCCCGGGCGGAACGCATGCGCCGCATCATCCGACGCCGGAATGGATCGACAAGATCCACGCCATGCATCTCTTCGACGGCGGCTGGAACAAGCTCCGCGACACCATCTTCGCCAACCAGAAGAAGCTCGGGGTCATTCCGCAGTCGGCGCAGCTCACAGCCTGGCCGGATGGCCTGCTGAAGTCCTGGGACCAACTGACCGACGCTGACCGGAAGCTCTTCATCCGCCAGGCCGAGGTCTACGCCGCCTATCTCGCTTATACCGATCATGAGATCGGTCGCGTGATCCAGGCGGTCCAGGACATGGGCAAGCTCGACAACACGCTGATCATCTATATCAGCGGCGACAACGGGGCTTCAGCCGAAGGCACGCTCAACGGCACGCCGAACGAGGGGCTTTCGTTCAACGGTGTCGATCTGCCGGTCGACGTTCAGATGAAGTGGTACGATGCCTGGGGCAGCGACCAGACCTATCCGCATATGGCGGTTCCGTGGGCCTGGGCCTTCGACACGCCGTTCAAATGGACCAAGCAGATCGCATCCTATTTCGGCGGCACCCGCCAGGGCATGGCGATCTCCTGGCCGGCCGTCATCACCGACAAGGGCGGCATCCGCAACCAGTTCAGCCATGTGATCGACATCGTCCCGACGCTGCTCGAGGCGACGGGCATTCCGGCGCCTGCCGTCGTCGACGGCGTGGCGCAAAAGCCGATCGAAGGCACCAGCCTCGCCTACACCTTCGACAAGGCCAATGCCGACGTCCCGACCCATCATCACACGCAGTATTTCGAGATGTTCGGCATGCGCGCGCTCTGGCATGACGGCTGGATGCTGTCGACGCCGCCGCTCAACATGCCGTGGGAACTTTCGGGCCCGGCTATTCCTGACCCCGCCGGTGCCTTCAAATGGGAGCTCTACGACACCAGCAAGGACTGGACGCAGGCGAACGATGTCGCCGCAGCCAATCCGGCCAAGCTGCGCGAGATGCAGGACAGGCTCTGGACCGAGCTTGCCTCGCATCAGGTGCTGCCGCTGGATTCATCCCTCGCCACCCGCGTCGTCAGCCCGCGGCCGAGCGTGACGGCGGGCCGGACCGAGTTCGATTATTCGGGCCGCCGCTTGACCGGCATTCCCCGCTCCGCGGCCCCGAACCCTCTCAACACGTCCTATACGATCAAGGCCGACATCACCGTGCCGGAGGGCGGTGCCGAAGGCATGATCAATACGCTCGGCGGCCGCTTCGGCGGCTATGGCCTCTATCTGCTCAAGGGCAAGCCGGTCTTCGTCTGGAACCTGCTCGGCCTCAAGGACGTGCGCTGGGAGGGGCCGGCAGCCCTCACTCCGGGCAAGCACAGCCTCGAATTCGACTTCGCCTATGACGGGCTCGGCTTCGTCACGCTCGCCTTCAACGACACCTCGGGCATCGGCCATGGCGGAACGGGAACCTTCAAGGTCGACGGTGCCGTCGTCGCCGAGCAGAAGATGGACCGCACCATCCCGTTGCTGCTGCCTCTCGACGAGAGCTTCGACATCGGGGCCGACACGCTGACCGGCGTCACCGCCGATTATCAGGTGCCGTTCGATTTCACAGGCACGATCGACAGCCTCAGGATCACGCTCGACCCGCCAAAGCTCACGCCCGAACAGGAAGCGGGGTTGAAGGCAAAGCTCGACGCCAGCCTGCAGAAGGCCAACAACTGACGGCGCCCGTGAGGCCAGGCCGCGATCCGCCGCTCATGGCGTGTCGCGGCCGTTTTCATCTTCCGCGTGACGGAGACGCAACCGCCGATGACGATCGGCATTGAAAGGCAGCGGCGAAAGGATCACATTCGCCCTGCCTGAATCGAGAGCCCGGCAGCAGCGCCGCACCCATCGATGCGCGTTCTGCTGCACAAGGGTATCGGTATGTTTTCGCTTTTTCAAAATCTCGCCAGCCTTGCCTTCGAGTCGCAGCAGGTCATCTTCCTGCGCACCATGAAGATGGCGGCCGGCGGCCCGGGCGCCGAGGCGGAGGCGCGGCTGATGGTGACTGAAAAGCTGGCCGCGGCCGAGGATGCCACCATGGCGCTGATGTCGGGCAAGGCAGTCGACCATGTCGTCGCATCCTATCGCCGCCGCGTCCGCGCCAATTCCCGCCGCCTGATGAAGGGCTGAATCCGGCTATCGGCGAGCGGGGCTTTATGACGCTCGCCGCCCGCGGCTGTTTTCACCTAATGTCCCGGCAGATGGCGCCGAATCGCGCGCCGGGAATATTCCAGTGGCCAAGATCCAGCCCGAACAGACAGCGCCCAGCCGGGCTCGCACCATCGGTATCGCCTCGGCGATCTGGGCGAGTTCGATCTTCCTGTCGCGCATCATCGGCCTCGTGCGCGAGCAGATCGTCGGGCGCACGCTCGGCGCCAGCCGGCAGGCCGATCTCTACTTCGCGTCCTTCACACTGCCGGATTTCCTGAATTACCTGCTCGCGGCGGGGGCGCTGTCGATCGTCTTCATCCCGATCTTCCTGGCCCATGTCCAGCGCGGCGAGGAGGAGGGCGGCTGGAAGGCGTTCAGCGTCATCGCGAATTTCATGCTCCTCGCCGGCACGCTCGGCATCGTGCTGCTGATGGTGTTCGCGCGTCCGCTCGCCGGCGTGGTCGCTCCGGGTTTCAACGATCCGGCCGAGGTCGACACGCTGGTCCGCCTGATGCGGATCATCCTGCCGGCGCAATTCTTCCATGTCATCGGTGGGCTGCTGTCGGCGACGCTCCAGGCGCAGGATCGCCATGTCCTGCCCGCCATGGCGCCGCTGGTCTATTCAGTCGGCATTATCGCCGGCGGCCTCATCGGCGCGGCGTTCGGCTGGGGTGCCGACGGCTTCGCGTGGGGCGTTCTGGCCGGCTCGATCATCGGTCCGTTCGGCTTGCCGCTCTATGGCTGCCTCAAGGGCCATATGCGCTGGTATCCGATGCTGTCGTTCCGCAATCCGGATCTGCGCCGCTATCTGATCCTGTCGCTGCCGATCATGATCGGCTTCTCGATCGTGCTGGTCGACCAGTGGATCATCAAGAACCAGGCCTCCTATCTCGCGGCCGGCGAGCTTTCCTATCTGCAATATGCGCGCACGCTGATGAATGTGCCGATCGGCGTCTTCGGCATGGCGGTCGGCGTCGCGGCCTATCCGTCACTGAGCCGCATGGTCGCCGCCGGCAGCATTCCGGAGGCCTATGGCGTCCTCGTCCACGCCGTCCGCCTCATGCTCGTCGCGACGTTCGCGGCCGAGGTCTGCATGACGCTGGCAGGCGTCGAGGCCGTCTATCTCGTCTGGGGCGCCTTCGCGAGCCGCTTCAGCGCCGCGGACGCGGTCGCGACCGGCACGGTGCTCGCCTATATGAGCCTCGGCCTCTGCGGCTGGGCCGCGCAGACGCTGATCAGCCGCGGCTTCTACGCTCTCGGCAGCACCTGGGTGCCGACCATTGTCGGCACGGCTGTTACCGTCCTCCTGATCCCGCTCTATGTCGTGCTGCGCCAGCAGGGCGGGGCGATCGGCCTCGCTATCGCAAGCTCGGTCGCCATCATCGTCTATGTGCTCGTGCTCGGTTGGCTGCAACGGCGACGCTTCGAGCGCGAGGCGCGTGAGCGCGGCCTCGTGCTCGGCACGGGCCCCGGCATGATCGATGGCGCATTGCGCTCGGGATTGGCCGCGGCGATCGCCATCGCCATCGGCCTCGCGCTCCGCCATTTTCTGCTGCAATGGCTGCCGGGCCTGCATGTCGGCGTCGCCGTGCTGCGTGCCGTCATTCTCTGCGCCGTCGGCGTCGGTATCTATGCCGTCCTGGCGCGCCGGCTCGGCATGCATGAATTCGGCGAGCTGACGAAGATGGTGATTGGCCGCCTCCGGCGGCGGCGCCGGGCGGCCTGACGCCGCAGTCTATGCCGCGTATCCCCGCGCGCGCCGTTCCTGTTTCGCTCTGTCCAGAACCGCGCTGGTGCGCCGAGCCATGTCCTCGCAGCGCAGATGCAGCCGCTCGAGCTCCTCGTCCGTAAGCTTCTCGATACCCATGAACTCGTCCTCGGCATTCGATGAGCGGATCAATTCGTCGAGTTTCGTCTGCACGGCGGCACCATCGCGGTTTTGCGTATTCTGGATCAGGAACACCATCAGGAAGGTGATGATGGTGGTGCTGGTGTTGATGACGAGCTGCCATGTCTCCGAGAAGCCGAAGACCGGGCCGGAGGCCGCCCAGATCACGACGCCAGCGACACAGAGGAGGAAGGCGACGGGACTGCCAGCCGCCCGCGCGGTCCGGTTGGCGAATGTCGCGAAGAGCTTGTCAAGCTTCATGTTTTGGCGCACCGGATCGACGTCGGGAGGCGCTGGCGCCGTCATGGCCGCAGACGCTCCCAAGCGTCAACTTGACAACGGCTTGACCGGGAGCCTGGTTCCCGGACAAGCAGCCGGCCCTAGAGGATCGGCTTTCCGCCCGTGACCGCGATGGTCGCGCCCGAAACATAGCTCGAGAGCGGGTCCGCAAGCATCACATAGGCCGTTGCGAGTTCGGCCGGCTGGCCCGGCCGCTGCATGGGAACCTGCTTGCCGAAATTGGTGACCTTGTCCTCGGGCATGGTCGAGGGAATGAGCGGCGTCCAGATCGGGCCCGGCGCAACGCTGTTGGCGCGGATTTCCTTCTCGGCGAGCAGTTGCGCCAGTCCGGCCGTGAAATTCTGGATCGCCCCCTTGGTCGTCGCATAGGCGAGCAAATGCGGGCTCGGACTGTCCGAATTGATCGAGGCGGTGTTGATGATCGACGAACCTGGCTTCATGTGCGGGACGGCCGCCTTGGTCAGATAGAACATCGCATGGATGTTGACGCGGAAGGTCAGGTCCCATTCCTCGTCACTGATATCCTCGATGGCGGTGAAGCTCGCCTGGTGCGCGGCATTGTTGACGAGGATGTCGACGCCGCCAAGCTCCTCCACGGCCTTCGCGATGATCGCCCGGCAATGGGCAGGATTCTGGATGTCGCCCGCGACCAGGACGGCCTTGCGGCCTTCCGCTTCGACCAGCTTGCGGGTCGCCTCGGCATCGGTGTCTTCGTTCAAATAGGCGATGAGCACGTCGGCACCTTCCCGGGCATAGGCGATCGCCACGGCCCGGCCGATGCCGCTGTCGCCGCCGGTGATGACGGCCTTCATGCCCTTGAGGCGGCCGGAGCCCTTGTAGCTCTTTTCGCCGTGATCGGGCACGGGATCCATGCTCGCGGTTGCCCCCGGCATCGGCTGTGGCTGCTTCGGGAAGGGCGGTCTCGGATAGGCGTTCATGGTTCTCGTCTCCTCGGATGATCGATTTTGGACCGGCTTCAAGCGGGCTCGCGCCGCCGCCGCTATCCGTCCAATCCGACCGGCCGCCGAATGTTCCGAACCCCGCCATGCACGCGTCATGACGATGCGATGGAACGTCTGACGGCGTCGGCGACTTGTAGACTCGACGGCCGTCGACCGCATCTTGCGAAGACTGCGCCGGCATCATCCCATACTGACGGAGAGACACATGGCCAAGCAGCCCAAGGACTTGAACGACCTTTTCCTTGAAACGCTCAAGGATATCTATTTCGCCGAGAAGCAGATCCTCCGCGCCCTGCCGAAAATGGCCAAGGCCGCGCAGTCGACCGAGCTGACCGCCGCGTTCGAAAAGCATCGCGACGAGACGGAGACCCATGTCGAGCGCCTCGAGCAGGTTTTCGAACTGGTTGGCAAGCCGGCGCGCGGCAAGACCTGCGAGGCCATCCTCGGCATCGTCGAGGAAGGCAAGGAGATCATGGAGGATTTCGCCGGGACGGCAGCGCTGGATCCCGGCCTCGTCGCGGCCGCGCAGGCCGTCGAACACTATGAAATGGCCCGCTATGGCACGTTGCGCGCCTGGGCGCAGCAGCTCGGCATGAAGGAGGCGGTCGCGCTTCTGGATGCGACGCTGGGCGAGGAAAAGGCGACCGATGCCGCCCTTTCGAAGCTCGGCACGGCCGCGCTCAACCAGAAGGCCGCTGCCTGATCGAGGCGAGGCGCCGGCACGGGCGGGAGCCGGAGGGCCCCGCCCGTCGCTGGTGTCGCGGCGCGCATCATGCTCTTCGAACCCAAATCTGACGACTTTCCCTGGCTGCCGACGCGCTCGACGTTTCATCTCGCGATCGACATGCAGCGCATGTTCGGGCGCGATGGTCCGTGGCCGACGCCATGGCTCGAAACGATCCTGCCGATGGTCGCAAGGATCGCTGAGCATGCGCCGCAGCGAACGATCTTCACGCGCTTTGTGCCGCCGCCGCGGCCCGAGGAGATGCACGGAACCTGGCAGCGCTATTACCAGCAGTGGCGCGCGCTGACGCTCGATCACATCGATCCGCGCCATCTCGGGCTGATTGCGCCGCTCGACGAGATCGCCCGCTTCGGCCGCGTCCTCGACAAGCCAGTTTATTCGGCCTTTGTGGGAACCGGCCTGCAGCAGCTTCTGGTCGAAAGCGGCGCCGACGGTCTCGTCGTGACCGGCGCCGAGACCGATGTGTGCGTGCTCGCGACCGTGCTCGATGCCGTCGATCTCGGCTATCCGGTCTACGTGGTCACCGACGCCATCTGCGGCTCGACCGATCGCTCGCACGATGCGGTGCTGACGCTCTACCGGACACGATTTTATCAGCAGATCCAGACCTTTACCACCGACCAGCTACTTGCCGTCTGGCCGCGATGAGCGGAAGCGGCGCCTTTCACCGCTAGGCCGCGCGGCCATCCTCAGGAGCACCCCCATGGAACTTCAAGGCAAGGTTTCGCTCGTCACGGGCGCGGGCAGCGGCATAGGAAGGGCGGCAGCGCTCAAGCTCGCCGATGCGGGCTCGGATGTTGCCGTCATCAGCCGCTCGCCGGATGAGATTGCCGCGGTCGCGGCCGAGATCGAGCGGCGCGGCCGCCGGGCGATCGCCATTCCGGCCGATATCGCCGACGCCGAAGCGATGGAGGCGGCCGTCGCGCGCGTCGTTGCCGAACTCGGCGGCCTCCATATTGTCTTCGCGAATGCCGGCATCAATGGTGTCTGGGCGCCGTTGCATGAGCTTTCGCCGGAGGATTGGGATGCGACCAGCCGCATCAACCTGCGCGGCACATTCCTGACGCTGCGTTACACCGTTCCGGTGATGCTCGAGACCGGCGGCTCGATCATCATCACCTCGTCGATCAATGGGACACGCACCTTCACCACGCCGGGCGCATCGGCCTATGCGACCACCAAGGCCGGGCAACTCGCCCTCGGCCAGATGGCGGCGCTGGAACTGGCGCGCTATCGCATCCGCGTCAATGTGATTTGCCCCGGCGCGATCGAGACCGAGATCGACGACAACACCGAAAAACAAGGCGCCGAGCCACCTGTCCCGGCTGAATTCCCTGAAGGAACCGTTCCGCTGACGCGCGGCGCGCCTGGCAGCAGCGACGAAGTGGCCGACCTCGTGCTCTTTCTCGCGTCCGATCGCTCGCGCCACATCACGGGCACGCCGATCTGGATCGATGGCGGCCAGTCCCTGCTGGTTTGATCGATCTCAGCGCAGGAAGCTGCGCAACCGGTCGAGCCCGTCCTCGATCTTTTCCGGCGCCGCCGCGAAACACCAGCGCAGCCAGCCTTCGCCTTCCGGCCCGAAAGCACTCCCGGGCGCGAGCCCCAGGCCGACCTCCTCGACGAGGTCGCGCGCCAATGCCATGCAGTCGGGGCGGCCCTCGATGCGGAAGAAGGCGTACATCGCGCCATCCGCCTCGGGAATCTCGACCCCGCCAAGCGCCCTCAGCCCGTCAACGAGCAGCGAGCGCGAATGCGCGAGGTCAGCGCGGAAGCGGCTGACTTCGCCTTCGCTCCGGGCATCCGAGACGGCAGCCAGCGCGCCATGCTGGGTGAAATCCGGCAGGCAGGACGTATTGAACTCGATGACCTTGGCGAGATCGTTCATCATGGCGTGCGGCGCCGTGAGCCAGCCGGCGCGCCATCCGGTCATGCGCCAGGCCTTGGAGAAACTGTTGACGACGATCAACCGATCCTCGGCATCGGCGATGGCGAGCATCGACGGCGCCGTCTCGACGCCGGGCCTGAAGACGAGGCGCTCATAAACATCGTCGGACAGGATCCAGATGCCATGGTGCCGGCAATGGGCGAGGAGCGCCGCCTGGTCATCGGCCTCGATCGTCCATCCCGTCGGATTGTTGGGCGAGTTGACGATGAGGAGGCGCGTCTCAGGCGTCAGCTCTGCGATCAGCCGCTCGACATCGAGGCGCCAGCGGCCATTTTCGATGACCAGGGAATGGCGGACGACGTCGCCGCCCATGATCCGCGGCATTTCCGCGATATTGGGCCAGATCGGCGTCACGACCACCACCCGGTCTCCCGGCGAGACCAGCATCTGCGACGTCAGCATCAGACCGGAATCGCCCGAGGCGACGACGGCAATACGCTCCTCGTCGAGCGCGATGCCATGCAGGGCGCTGCTGTAGCGGGCGATGGCGCTGCGCAGCGCCGGACGGCCGAGATTCTGCGAATAGAAGGTTTCCTGCCGCTTGAGCGAGGCGATCGCAGCATCGGAAATGAAATCCGGCGTCGGCTGGTCGCTCTCGCCGAACCAGAACGTCGCCATGTCGCGCCGTCCCATGGCCGCATTGGCGATGACGCGGATCCGCGAGGCGGCGAGCGCCCGGATCTCGGGACGGGCATGCGGCGGAAAGGCAGAAGTTTCAGGCGTCATCGAAGGCTCCGTCCGTCATGGCAGGGCCGAACGCGCATCAATCCGCCCCGACCGTCACGGCGGTTGGTTACGAGGGATCAGCCAGGGGCGCAAGCCTGAAGGGCATGCAGAGGCGGCGCATAAGATGGGCACGACAGAGGGAAAGGGGAGTGGTGCCTGGGGGCGGAATCGAACCACCGACACGCGGATTTTCAATCCGCTGCTCTACCAACTGAGCTACCCAGGCCCACGCGCGGCGCGCTTGGCGCTGCGAAGACTGCGGCCTTATAGGGGAGCGCGCGGAACCTGTCCAGAGCCTCGAAAAGCAGGCTGTGGATGGTTCGTCCGCTCACCGATCCTCGCCATCGTCGTCGACAACCGGGTCGCTCTCCTCGCTTTCGACGGCGGGAATGGCGTAGCGGCCGGAAAGCCAGGAATTGAGGTCGATGTCCTTGCAGCGCTTCGAGCAGAACGGGTAGGTCTCGCGCTGCGAATCCTTGCCGCAGATCGGGCAGGGCCGGCGCGGGCGCAGCGGCAGGATATCGGCCGCCCGGGCTGGTGTCGTCTTGTCGTCGGTCATGTCTTTGGTCCGTCAGGCCGGCTCGAGCCAGCCTTTCTTGGCTGGATAGCCTTCGCCCTCCAGCATGGTGATGGTCTCATAGAGCGGCAGGCCGACCACGGAGGGGTAGGAGCCGACGAGCTTCACGACGAAGCTGCCGGCGAGGCCCTGGATCGCATAGCCGCCAGCCTTGCCGCGCCACTCTCCCGACGCAAGATAGGTTTCCATCTCCAGCCGCGAAAGGCGCTTGAAGCGAACTTTCGTCTCGACGAGCCGCTGGCGGATCGTGCCTTTCGGCGTGGCGAGCGCGATGGCCGTATAGACATGGTGCGAGCGGCCGGAAAGCAGCAGCAGGCATTCCGACGCTTCTTCCTGGAATTCGGCTTTCGGCAGGATGCGTCGTCCGACGGCGACCACGGTGTCGGCGGCCAGGATATAGGCCCCGGCCTGCTCGGGATTGCGCGCCGAAAGCGCCAATGCCGCCTCCGCCTTGGCGCGGGCGAGGCGCTTGGCGAGGCTGCGCGGCAGCTCGTTCTTCAGCGGGGTCTCGTCGAGCGAGGTCGGCATCAGCCCATCCGGCTCGATCCCCGCCTGGGCAAGGAGCTGCAGGCGCCGCGGACTGGCGGAGGCGAGCAGGAGCTTCGGCGTATCGGTCATCGGCAATCCGAAATGAGGAGCAATCACGCGGCGGACACTAGTTCATTTCGCTTAGGAAGGAATAGCGCCTGCGGCACGTGTCAACTGCCCGTCGGCATCCAGCCGAAACGCGCCTTGATCCGCTCGGCGAGCTGGTCGCGCACCGCGCGATAGGCATCGAGGATCTGCTCCCGCGTGCCGTTCGTCAGCGTCGGATCGGCGATCGGCCAATATTCGACCGAGACCGCCATGGTGCGCGTCAATTCGAGCGCGCGATGATGTGCTTCCGGCGCCAGCGTGATGACGACATCGAAATTGGTGTCCTCGAGGTCTTCGATCGTCTGCGGCCGGTGGCGCCCGAGATCGATGCCCTGCTCCTCCATGACCGCCGTGGTGAAGGGGTCCGGCTCGCCCTTGCGCACGCCGGCCGAGGCGACGTAGAGCCCGCGCGGGAACAGCCGCCGCGCGATGGCGGCGCCGATCGGCGAGCGCACGCTGTTCATGCCGCAGACGAAGAGAACGGAACGCGGCGGGCGGGCCGGCGCCGGTTGATCCGGCGGAACCACGGCGCCATCGCTCCCCGCGCCCAAGCGCTCAGCCTTTCCAGTGCAGCGCGCAGACGAGGGTGAACAGCCGCCGCGCCGTCTCGAAATCGACGATGATCTTGCCGGCGAGGCGCTGCATCAGCAGTTGCGATCCCTCGTCATGCACACCGCGCCGGCCCATGTCGATGGTCTCGATCTGGCTCGGCGTCGCCGTGCGGATCGCGGCGTAGTAGCTGTCGCAGATGGTGAAATAGTCGCGCACGATCTTCCTGAGCGGTGTCAGCGACAGGATATGCAACACCAGCGGCGCGTCGTCGGCGTCGCGGACATCGAAGATGAGGCGGCTGTCGCGCACGGCCAGATGCAGCCGATAGGCGCCGGTCGGATGGCCGGGCAGCACGAAGCGGTTGTCCTCTATCAGGTCGTAGATCGCGATCCGCCGCTCATGCTCGACATCGGGCGTCGAGCGCCCGATCGAGGCGCCGTCCAGCTCGACCGCGACCAGCCGTCCCGCCTCGTCCTCGCTCCCGTCCGTCATTGTTCTCCGGTCCGGCTTTGGCGCGTTTCCGCCGGTGATCCTGCTACAGATTGAGCCGGATGGCCACCGAGCGGGCATGAGCGCCGAGCCCCTCCGCCTCGGCCAGCGCGATCGCCGCCGGACCAAGCGCCCGAAGCTGCTCCGGGCCTGTCTTCAGCAGCGAGGTGCGCTTCATGAAATCGAGCACCGAAAGGCCCGAGGAGAAGCGGGCCGAGCGCGCGGTCGGCAGGACATGGTTCGATCCCCCGACATAATCGCCGATCACCTCGGGCGTCGAACGGCCGATGAAGATCGCCCCGGCATTACGGACACCATCGAGATAGGGCTCGGCATCGGCAACCGCGATTTCGAGATGTTCGGGCGCGATGCGGTTGGCGAGCGGCACGGCGTCGGCGAGCCTCGCAACGAGGATCACCGCGCCATAATCGCGCCAGCTCGCGGCTGCGGTCTCGCCGCGCGGCAGCGACCGAAGCTGCCGCTCGACGGCGCTCTCGACCGCCGCGGCAAAGGCCGCGTCGTCGGTGATGAGGATCGACTGCGCCGCCGTGTCATGCTCGGCCTGCGCCAGGAGGTCGGCGGCGATCCAGTCGGGATCATTGTCGCCATCGGCGATGACCAGCACCTCGGATGGGCCCGCGATCATGTCGATGCCGACCGTTCCGAAAACCTGCCGCTTGGCGGCGGCCACGAAGGCGTTGCCGGGCCCGACGATCTTGTAGACCGGCGGGATCGACGGCGTGCCATAGGCGAGCGCACCGATCGCCTGGGCGCCGCCGATCCGGTAGAGCTCGTCGACGCCGGCCAGCTTTGCCGCCACCAGCACCAGCGGATTGATGATCCCGTCCGGCGAGGGGACGACCATGACGACGCGGTCGACGCCCGCCACCTTGGCCGGAACGGCGTTCATCAGCACCGAACTCGGATAGGATGCGGTGCCGCCCGGCACATAGAGCCCGACCGCCTCGATGGCTGTCCAGCGCGAGCCGAGCTCGACCCCGAGCGCATCGACATAGCGATCGTCCACCGGCTTCTGCCGCTCGTGATGGGCGCGAATCCGGTCGCGGGCCAGCGTCAGGGCGGCGAGCGTCTTGTCCTCGACGGCGAGCGCCGCATCCTCGAATTCAGCCTCGCTGACCCGAAGCCGTTCGGCCGTCAGCGGCAGACGATCGAACCGCGCCGTATAATCCAGCACTGCCGCGTCGCCACGCGCGCGCACATCGGCGAGGATGGCGCGCACGGTCGCGTCGACATCCTCCGAAACTTCGCGCTTGGCGGAGAGCAGCGCGACGAAGCGCTGCTCGAAATCGGGCTCGGATTGTGAAAGGCGAATGGCCAAGACACGGCTCCTTCTTATGGCGCGACGTGTCTAGCGCGGTTGGCCCGCGGGCGGAAGGCTATTGGCTAGGCAGTGCCCGCTCAGGCCTTCATCGTGGCCGGCGCCTTGGCCTCGGCGGCATCGACGTCATGCTGCGGGCAGCAGGCCGTCGCCCAGGCCGGGCCGAAATCGCTGATCGAGGCTTCGATGCATTCGACATCGAGCGCGATGGCGCCGCCACCGGCGAAGATCAGCGTCACGGTGCCGGCAGGTTGCTCGGCGACGTCGAAGGCGATGGCGAGCAGATCGAGCACCGCGTCCGGATTGCTGCGGTCGATGCCGATCGAGCGGACGGCCGAGACGCGGTCGAAATGGAAACCGGCGCGGCGGCGCTCCCAGCTCTTGCGAACCGTGCCTTCGGCCGGCTTTTCCCAGACAAAGCGGTTGATGACGGCGGCGAAGCGGCCTTCCTTGGGCAGGAAGGTCATGTCCTTGACCTTCAACACCGCATCCTGGACATGCGCCGAAACGACGGCGAGATCGTCCTGATCGAAAGCAACGAGCTTCAGTCTATCCATCATCACGCACCCCTTGGCACAGCCAATGTTCTGGCCAGAAGGTGGGAACGGCCTGCAAGAAGCGCAAGCTTTTCCTTGAAGGGCTAGCCGCTGATGCGCTCGATCGTGGCGCCGCAGCGCGAAAGCTTGTCCTCGAGCCGCTCGAAGCCGCGATCGAGATGATAGACGCGGTTGACCATCGTCTCGCCCTCGGCGACGAGCCCGGCGATGACGAGCGAGACCGAGGCGCGCAGATCGGTCGCCATCACGGGCGCGCCCTTGAGGACCGGCACGCCGACAATGGTCGCGTTCTGGCCGTCGAGATGGATCTCAGCGCCGAGCCGGGCGAGCTCCTGCACATGCATGAAGCGGTTTTCGAAGATCGTCTCGCGGATATGCGACGTGCCCTTGGCGCGGCAGACCAGCGCCATCAGCTGCGCCTGCAGATCGGTCGGGAAGCCGGGGAAGGGCTCCGTCACGACGTCGACCGGCTGCAGGTCGGCGCCGTTGCGATAGATGCGGATGCCGGTATTGGTGACCGTGACCTCGGCGCCGACTTCCGACAAAACCTCGAGCGGCTTCACCAGCGTGTCGTGCCGGGCGCCCTCGAGCAGCACGTCGCCGCCGGCCATCGCGACGGCCATGGCATAGGTGCCGGCCTCGATGCGGTCCGGCATCACGGCATGGCGGGCGCCATGCAGGCGATCGACGCCTTCGATGCGGATCGTCGCGGTGCCGGCGCCGGTGATCCTGGCGCCCATCTTGATCAGGCAATCGGCGAGATCGACGATCTCCGGCTCGCGGGCGGCATTTTCGATGATGGTCTCGCCCTGTGCGAGCGTCGCCGCCATCATCGTCACATGCGTTGCGCCCACGGTGACCTTCGGGAATACAACCCGTCCGCCCTTCAGCCCGTCCGGCGCACGGGCGATGACATAGCCCGCCTCGATCTCGATTGAGGCGCCAAGGCTCGTCAGCGCCTCCAGGAAGAGATCGACCGGCCGCGTGCCGATGGCGCAGCCGCCGGGCAGCGAAACTTTGGCGAAGCGCTCGCGGGCCAGCAGCGGTCCGATGACCCAGAAGCTGGCGCGCATCTTCGAGACCAGCTCATAAGGCGCCGTGGTGTCGACGATGGTGCGCGCCGTGAAATGCGCCGTCTCGCCGGAAAGCTCGGCCTCGCCGATGCGCTTGCCGGAGATCGTCATGTCGACGCCGTGATTGCCGAGAATGCGCTTCAACAGCGCGACATCGGCAAGACGCGGCAGATTGGCCAGCGTCAGCGTCTCGTCCGTCAGGAGGCTCGCGATCATCAGCGGCAGTGCGGCGTTCTTGGCGCCGGAGATCGGGATCGTGCCATTGAGGCGCGCGCCGCCGACGATGCGAATCTTGTCCATGAAGGGGGCCTCGTGTTCGAATCACCGGCACGGCGGAAAGCCGCCGAAGCTTGAAGCGGGCCTGATTACAGGAGGATTGGGGCCGACTCAAGATTAGCCGGCCGGTCGTCGCGGCGATCCTGCGCCAGCGCACGGCCAAAGCGCTGCGGCGTCAGGAGCCGTCCTCGCCCGGCTCGTCTTTCATCGGCGCTGCGGCGGTCGTGGCGCGTGCGGCAGCCTTGCGCCTGCCGAGATTGGCGCGCAATGCCGCGGCAAGCCGCGCGGCGCGGGCATCCTTCTCGCGCTGTCCCTGTGCGTTCCCGCCAGGTCGCGCCTTCTCGGGCGGTTCGATCTTCTCGGTCATGATCGAAGAACCTAACCCGGAATCGCTGGCCGGAAAACCATCCGCCATCCACAGGCGCGAGGAAAGCGCACGCCTCGGCCCGACGCCGCTTGATCCGCCCGCCCCACTGTGGCAGTAAGGCCACCGTCCGCGCCACCCGCGCCGCGACGCTGCAGTAGCTCAGTGGTAGAGCACTCCCTTGGTAAGGGAGAGGTCGAGAGTTCAATCCTCTCTTGCAGCACCATTCCAAGCCCTTAAATTTTCTAGGAAGCTGCGGTTATCAAGGGCCTAGCTCCGCTCCACCGTGATACTGGACCGTGGTAGGGTGGTCTTCGGAGTTCCCCGTCGGATCTCCCGTTCTGATAATGCTCGGCAACAGCTCCGCGTCCGTGTCGTTCACCGGCACCTTGGATGTGTAGCCTGTAAGGGGGCTTCGTAATTCTGCGCAGTGGAGACCGGGTCTATGATCTTTGCTCCAGAATAATCTGGAGCGGATGAATCGCTGCCCGTTGAGGAGGGTATCACGGCCTCTGTGGTGCATATGGCGTGGGCGCAGTCGGCGGCGGATACCAACAGAATTGTTATAACTTGAGCTTAGCTGCGTCTTGCGCAGGGCCTGCTCCACCCCCATCGTAAGCATTGCTCGGCTCCATCCAGCCCTTCGTGCTGTTCGGCGTTCAGTGCATCGTGTTCCGCGCCAGCGGGTCGGTACGTCTCTCCGTCTCGGGAGGGCAAGCTGCCTCTGGAGCAACGGCGACGGCCTCGATCATGCGACGTTCGCGGATCGTGGCTTGGCGGCGTGGGGTAACCCAC